>MDSV01202386.1_pt1 | contig 17437 bp, 16 predicted proteins | sample 810851 | NCBI WGS metagenome assembly MDSV01 (sample SAMN05326640, study PRJNA326480) | marine metagenome | isolation source: seawater | place: Atlantic Ocean: North East | collected 2012 | reverse complement strand
TGGGAAAAAAGAGGAAAAAAAAAACAATTAATTATTCCATACACCTTAGATAATAATGATATGAGATTTGCAACTAATCAAGGTTTTAATTGTGGAGATCAATTTTTCAACTATCTTAAAGATAGTTTTGATGTTTTTTATCAAGAAGGTAAAACAAATCCTAAAATGATGTCTGTTGGATTGCATTGTAGGTTAATAGGAAGACCAGGAAGAATTCAATCTCTGAAGAAATTTTTAAATTATGTTTTAAAATTTAAAGATATTTGGATATGTAAAAGAGTTGACATTGCAAAACACTGGATAAAAAATTATTAATAAAATGGATAAAGAATGAAAGGATACTGGATAGCTTTATATAAAAAAATTGATAATTTTGATAATCTAAAAAATTATGCCACAAAAGTAACTCCAATTATAAAAAGTTATGGTGGAAAACCGTTAGTTAGAGGGGGAAAATATCAAAAATTAGAAGGTGAAGATTTCTCAAGAACTGTCATTTGGGAATTTCCTAATTATGCAAAAGCGATAGAATGTCATAACTCAAAAGAATACCAAGAAGGTTGGGCATTGGCTAAAAACACTACAGATCGAAATTTACAGATAATTGAAGGATTTGAAGAATAATAGAAGATTTTAAAAATTTAAATCAATACTCTACATCAACTGGATCAATACTTCTCCACATATACCATGTAAATATTGTTCTATAACCGGAATGTAAATTAGAAATTTTATTTAAAAATTTTTCACTGGGAGGGTATGATGTATTATAATTTTTTGAAATACCTCTTAGTAAACCTATATCTTTGATTGGATAAATATCTGGTCTGTTCAAATTAAACATTAAAAACATTTGAGCGCTCCATATTCCCAATCCTTTCAACTTAGTTATATATTCTATTGCTCGCTCATCAGACATTTTTTCAAGGTTCTTTATTTTGAAAGATTTTTTCTTAAAAGCTTTTGCTATATTTTTCAAATAAGTTATTTTTTGATGAGATAAACCAGCACTTCTTAAACTGCGTGAAGTTAATTTTAAGACATTATCAGGAATAATTTTTTTTTTACATTTGTTTTCAAATTTTAACCAGATAGAGTCTGCTGCCTTAGTAGAAATCTGCTGACCTATTATTGTTCTACATAAAGAAAAAAAAGGTTTTTTTTTTGAGGTTAAAAAACCTTTATTAAATTTTCTTATAACTTTTTTGAAAACTGGGTCTCTTTTTGAAAGTATTCTTTTACCTTTATTCCAATAATTTGGTGGTTTAGTCATGTCTAGGTAATGAATCTTTTTTATTATAATATATTTCTCTTCTAAAAATTATTAAGGATGAAACTACAACTAATAGTGCACCTAAAAATGTTTTAAGAGAAGGAACTTCATCCCAAATTAAATAACCAAATATTATTCCAAAAACTAATGCAAGATATTTTAGTGGAGATACTAGGGACACTTCTGCTAATTTAAAAGATTGACTTAACCATAGATTTGCAAAACCACCTAAAAATCCAATCATGCATAATAAAAGTAAATCTTTAATGTTGGGCATTATCCATCCAAAAGGTATTGTGAAAAAGCTAGCAAGTGTTATTGCTGCAGAAAAATTTAAAGATATAAGCCACACAGGTTCTGTTGTTGAAAGTTGTCTAATTGTAATGGCTACATAAGATAAGCCTAAACAAAAAATAATTGGGTAAATGTAATATAAATTTAAAGAGTGAAATCCTGGTTCTGTTATTATAATAATTCCGATAAAACCAATGATAACAGCAAGCCATCTATAAAAACCAACTTTTTCACTTAAAAAAAAAATTGAAAAAATCGTTGTAAAAATAGGTGCAGCAAAAGAAATACTAACTACTGTGGCTAATGGTAAGTTTCTCAAGGCAATAAATATTGCAATTAAAGCTATCAATCCAAACAAACATCTTAAAAAATGCAAACCTGCTCTTTTAGTATAGTAAAAGTTTCTCAGTCTATCTCTTGGCATTATTAAAAAATATATTAACATCCCAAAGAAACCTCTAAAAAACAATACTTGCCCCAAAGGATAATGTTCAGACCATTTAACTATTAAATCCATAATAGAAAATGCACAAATAGATAAAAACATGTACAAAAAGCCCAATTGATTTTTAGATAGCATAAGAATAATTTGTAAATTAATTAAAATAATAAGCAATGGAAATAGCAATTTTAGCTTTAGGATGTTTTTGGGGGCCTGAGAGACAATTTGGTAACTTAAATGGAGTAATAGAAACTGAAGTTGGCTATTGCGGGGGAAATCATAATAATACAAATTATAGAGAAGTTTGTACTGGTAAAACCAATCATGCTGAAGTAGTTAAAATTAAATTTAATAAAAAAATAATTTCTTATGATGAAATTTTAAAATTTTTTTTTAAAATACATGATCCAACTACTTTAAATTCTCAAGGACCTGATTTTGGCTCTCAATATAGAAGTGAAATATTTTTTACTAATGAAAATCAAAAAAAAGTTGCAGAAAAAGTAAAAGAAAACCTAAATGTAAAATTTGAAGGAAAAATAGTTACAAAAATATCTTTAGAAAAAAATTATTGTAAAGCAGAAGAATATCATCAAAAATATTTAGAAAAAAAGGATTAAAATGAGTCTAGTATCAACTCATTGGCTTTATAAAAATCTTTATAAAGTAAAAATTCTAGATGCTTCATGGCATATGCCTAATTCTGAAAGAAATGGTTTTGAAGAATTTAAATTAGAACATATTGAAAATTCAATATTTTTTGATATTGATAAATTTTCAAATAAAAATACTAATCTTCCACATATGCTACCAAATGAAAAAAATTGGAAAAAAATTGTTTCAAATTTAGGAATTTCAAACAAAGATAAAATTGTAGTATATGATAATTCAGACGTGATAAGTAGTTGTAGATGTTGGTATACTTTTATATTTTTTGGCCATAATCCAAATTTAATTTCAGTACTCGATGGAGGATTATATAAATGGAAAAAAGAAAATAAAAAAACTACTAATAAAATAAATTTTGTAAAAAAAAAAAATTATAAAGTAAAAAAAAATTCTTACCTGGTTAAATCAAAAGACGAAATAAATAGAAATATAGTAATAAAAAAATTTAAAGTTATAGATGCAAGAAATAAAAATAGATTTTTAGGAATAGAAAAAGAACCAAGGAAAAATCTCAAAAGTGGATCAATAAAAAATTCTTTTTCTCTACCTTTTTCTAAATGTATTGATAAAAAAAAAAAAATTTTTTTTAAAAAAAAGGTATTAAAAGAAAAATTCAATAAAATTGGAATTAAAAATGAAAATAATGTAGTATTTTCATGTGGTTCTGGAATAACAGCGGCAGTTTTAAGTCTAGCTTATTCTACTATAAATGATAAATATTTGCCTATAATATATGATGGATCATGGGCAGAATACGGTCAAAAAACTAAATAAAAAATGAAAAGATCAACAAAAGTAACCTCAATAGTAGTTATATTTTTTTTAATTATAATCTTAGCTATTACAGCTCGAACAATGATTGGAAATCATTTTAAAAAAAAATTTAGTAAGAGGCCACCCCCAGGAATTATTGTTACAACTGTACAAGAAAAAAAATTTCAAAACAAAGTAGAGACCTTTGGAACTGCAATTCCAATTAAAACAAAAGCATATAATATTGAAAAATATGAAATTTTATCACCTATTAAATTTAATCAAAAAATAAAAAAAGGTGAGATAATTGCAAAGCTTAAAAATAGAAATATAGTGGCTCCTTTTAATGGAATTATTGGAAAAAGAGATTTTTCTAATGATATAAAGGTTTCCGAAAGTTCTTTGGTAATCAATCTTGAAGATGCCTCAACTTTATATGTTGATGTAGATATTCCCGAAGTTTATGCACAATACATAAAAAAAGATCTAGCTGTAGATATAAAATTTTCTGGAAATAAAAAAAAAATTTATAATGGTATTGTAGATTCAACTGCTAGCAGAATAAATACAAAAAAAAGATCTTTAGCAACTCGAATCAAATTTAAAAATTTAAATTCAGAAATACTTCCGGGTTCATTATTAGAAGTTACAATAAAGTATAATGAAAGAAGTTCTCTAAGTATACCTGACACAAGTGTAATATTGGAAGGTAACAAAGTATATATTTATAAAGTTGATATAGACAATAAAACGAATAAGTCTGAAATTATACTTGGAACAAGGAATGAAGGATTTTTAGAAGTATTATCAGGTTTAAAAGAAGGTGAAATAGTTGTGGCAGAAGGTTTAAAAAAAGTTAGACCTAGTGGAACTATAAAACCAATTAATAAATAATGTATTTAACAGATTTAAGTATTAGAAGACCTGCTTTTTCATGGGTTTTATCTTTAATATTAGTTGTATTTGGAGCATTTGTTTTTTGGAAACTCCCAGTTAGAGAACTTCCCTCAGGTTTACAGCCACCAGTTGTCCAGGTACAGGTTGAATATGCTTCGGCATCAGCTCCAATAGTAGATGAGGAAGTAACGCAAGTCCTCGAAGATGTAATTGGCGGAGCTGAAGGTATTAAAAACATAGACTCAAAATCAGAAAATGGAAAAAGTACTATAAACATTGAATTTGATACTGAAATTAATTTGGATAATGCAGCAAATGATATAAGAGAACGAGTTTCTAGAGTAGTGAACAAACTTCCAGCAGAATCAGACCCTCCTAGAATTCTTAAACAGGCAGCAGGATTTACAACAACAATGTGGTTAGCTTTAACTTCTGCTTCATGGAGTGATTTAGAGCTTGGGGATTATGCTGAAAGATATTTAGTTGATCAATTTTCAAGTGTCAAAAATGTTGGCAGAATTAGAACAGGAGGATTGAGAGAACTAAGTATTAGAGTTTGGATAGATCCTATAAAACTGGCTGCAAATAATTTAACAATTCAAGAAGTTGAAAATGCTCTTAGAAATGAAAATGTTCGCTTGCCAGCAGGTACACTAGAGGCAAACAATATTGATTTAACTATAAATATTGATAAATCATATGATGATTTAGAAAAACTAAAACAATTACCTATAAACAAAAGTAAAGATAATTTAGTCAGATTATCTGATATTGCTAAATTAGAATTTGGCCCAGTATCCACGAAAGCTTTATTCAGAGCGCAAAGTAAAAATGCATTAAATTTAAAAACAGTAGGTATTGGAATTTATGCTAGAAGTGGAGCCTCTACTGTAGAACTTTCTAAAGAAGTGAAAAAAAAAATTATAGAAGTAAAAAAAAATCTCCCCGATGATTTAAATTTAGAAATTGCCTTTAATAGAGCCACGTATATTAGTGAAGCAATTAAAGAAGTCTATAAAACTTTAATTATTGCTTTTATTTTAGTTGTAGTAATTATTTATTTGTTTTTAGGAAATATTAAAGCTGTAATAGTTCCTGCAATTGCCTTACCTGTAAGTCTTATTGCAACTTTTTTAGGAATTTATTTATTTGATTTATCAATTAATATATTTGTTCTTTTAAGTTTTATTTTAGCAATAGGAATAATAACTGATGATTCTGTAATTATGACAGATGCAATATATAGACGTATAGAAAATGGAGAGACTCCACTTGTTGCTGCTTATAAAGGTTCAAAACAAATTACGTTTGCTATAATTGCAACAACTCTGATTTTAGTTGCTGTTTTCTTGCCCCTTATATTTATAGAGGGAATTTCAGGAACTTTATTCAAGGAAACAGCTATTGCACTTTCTTTTGCAATTGTTGTGTCTTCTTTTGTAGCATTAACTTTATCTCCAATGCTAGGGAGTAAATTTTTAGATAAAAAACCAAAAACTAATTTTTTAGTTAAATGGTTTAGTAGATTATTCAATAGTTTTTCAAATTTTTATGCTGAAACTCTAAGTTTTTGGTTAAATAAAAAAAAAATAATAATAACTTTTATTATTTTTATGATAGTTGGATCAGCTGCATTATACAACTATACAAAAAAAGAACTTCTCCCATTAGAAGATAGGGGCGCTTATTTGGTAATTGGATTTACTGATGAAGGAAGTTCTTTTGAATATACGCAAAATAGAGCAATCGATGTTGAAAAAAGACTTATTCCTTTATTAAAGTCAGAAAATAGTCCTTATAACAGATTTTTAATGATTGTTCCTGGCTTTGGATCAGACAATAGTTTTTTAATTATTGCTCTATTAGATAATTGGAAAAATAGAGAACAAAATTCTCAAACGGTAATGAGACAAGCTATTGGAAAAATAGTTACCCTTCCTCAGGCTGTAGCCTTTCCTATATCGCCTCAATCAATAAGAGTATCTAGTTATAATAAGCCAGTACAAATGGTAATTTATGGAAATACATACGAAGAGTTAAAAGAAATTCAATCTAAGGTTATTGGAATGCTTAGAAGAAATGGTAATTTATCAAGAATTGAATCTGATTACACTACAAATAAACCTGAAGTAAAATTAGAAATTAATAAAAACAAAGCTAAAGATTTAGGAATTTCTACTCAGGCAATAGGACAAACTTTAGAAACATTGTATGGAGGAAAAACTGTTACAAAATTTAACAAATTAGGCAAAGAATACCCTATAATTCTACAACAATATTTAGAGGATAGAAAAAATAAAGAAAGTTTAAGTAAAATTTTTGTAAGATCAGAAAATTCAGGAAGTTTAATTTCTCTTTCCAATTTAGTTGATTTTAAAGAAGAAGGTTCAGCAAGTAAATTATCAAGATATAATAGACAAAGAGCAGTTACAATTTCAGCAAATATAAGTGAAAATTATACCCTTTCAGAAGCAATTAAATATTTAGAAAATACAATGTCTCAAGTAGCACCTGGTAAGCAATTTACATGGAAAGGAAAGTCTGAAGAGTTAAAAGAAACTAGTAATGAGTTATATATTATTTTTGCTTTGGCTTTACTAACTGCGTATCTTGTTATGTCAGCAACATTTAATTCATTTATTCATCCTTTCATAATTATTTTAACAGTTCCTCTTGCGGTATTTGGTGGACTTGTATTTATACAATTTCTTAATACTTCAATTAATATTTTTTCACAAATTGCTTTAGTAATACTAATAGGAATATCAACTAAAAATAGTATCTTAATTGTTGATTACGCAAACCAATTAAGAACTAAAGGTAAGGATATTGAAAAAGCAGTTAAAGAAGCATGTAATTTGAGATTTAGACCAATCATAATGACTTCTCTAAGTACAATGATAGCAATGTTGCCTTTAGTAGTAGGGAATATAGGGCCAGGTGCTGGTGAGGGCTCTAGATTAGCCGTAGGAGCAACTATTCTGGGTGGAATGATAATATCTACTTTTTTTACATTGTACGTAACTCCAACCATGTATTTAACTTTGGCAAAAAATACCAAAAGAATTGATGCTATTGATATAGAGTTAAAAAAACAACTTAATTAAAAAATAATATATTTTCGAGTAGTTAATGATTTTTTACATTTGGTAAGTTGATTTTTATATTTGTTTGATTGTTTTTCAACTTTTTTTGCAAGCAATATAATTTTTTGTTTTTTCTTATAATTTTTATAATTTCCCCATCCTTCATGATATGCAACGTATTGTTTAAAAGCATCAGTTTTTGAAATTTTTAAAATTTTTTCTGTTTTATTTGTATACCATCCAATAAAATCAACACTATCTTTAAATCTTGTTCTTGTTGCTAACATATTTCCAGTTTCATTTTTATATTGCTTCCATGTTCCTTTTACTGCTTGAGAATAACCAAAGGAACTTGAGGGTCTTTTAAAGGGTATTACTTTAAATATTTTTTGTCTCTTTGGTTTTGCTAGCCAATCAAAATCAGACTCCATCTTAATTATTGCTAACTGAATATATATTGGTGTTCCCCATTTTTCTTCTGTTTTCTTTGCATGCTTATACCAAAGATATCTTTCAGAAAAGATTGAGCAGCCATCAGCTGTATTCTTTGGAATTGACGAACAAGAAGAAATAAAAAAAATAAAAATAAATAATAGAGTTTTACTATTAAACATCACAAATTATTTTCTTTTTTTTTTTATTATAATTTTCCAAACTTTATATAATAAATATACCAAAATAAATCCAAAAAAATTTCCCACTAAATCCTCTAGTTGAAAAGATCTTTTAGGAATTATAAAGTGAAAAAATTCTAATAAAATTGAAATAGATAATAAATACTTTAAAATAAAATTTATTTTCTTACTTTGATAGTAAGCAATGATTCCTGAAAATGTTAATAATGAAAAAACATAAAAGTGATTTGAGGAAATTTTTAAAAAATCAGCAGTTAAATTTGGTTGAATTGCCAAATCACCATAAAGTAACCAACCGAGAATACTTCCCGGGTATAGATAAAATATAATTACTACAATATTTATAAGATGAAAAAAAATTTTTATAAAATTGTAAAGTATATTCATATTTATTAATTGATTAATTTAATATATCTTATCAAGTATCAAATTATATTAAATGAGCAATCTAATTTTAGTAAGACACGGTCAAAGTGAATGGAACTTAGAAAATAAATTTACTGGTTGGGTAGATGTTGATTTAGCTCCCGATGGTAAACTTGAAGCTTGCAAATCTGGGGAGTTGTTAAAAGAACAAAAAATCAAAATAGACTATTTTTTTTCATCATATCAAAAAAGAGCTATTAATACTCTTAAACTAATACTTAATACGTTAAGAATAAAAAATACCAAAATAATTAAGGCATGGCAACTTAACGAAAGACATTATGGTGCATTAACAGGATTAAATAAAGATGAAATGAAAAAAAAATTAGGTGAAAAAAAAATACATGAATTTAGAAGATCCTGGGACTATCCACCAGAGCCTTTAAGTAGAAATAATCCTTATCATCCAATTAATATTAAAACTTATAAAGATATACCAATTGAAAGTATACCAGATACTGAGTCTTTAAAAAATACATATGAAAGAGTTTTGCCTTATTTTAAAAAAGAAATTTATAATAAATTATTTAATGATAAAAATGTATTAATTGCTGCTCATGGGAATTCAATAAGGGCAATATGTAAATTTTTATTTGATTTAAATGAAGAAAAAATAACAAAATTAGAAATACCTACAGGTAATCCACTTTTAATAGATTTAAATAAAAAAAACAAAATATCCAAATGTTTCTATTTAGATAAAAATAGAGCAAAAGATTTAATTATCTTTTAATAATTTTTTATAAATATCTAAATTTGTTATATGTTTAAAAGTAATTTTGCTTTCAAAACCAAACAAAGTTTCTGATTTAATTGCTTCGTTCCATTTTTCTAAAATTGAAAATTTATATGCTGATTTATTAAAACTTTTACTAATTATTTTTTTATTAATAACCTGACATCCTGTAAAAATATAATTATTTTCAAAACTTTTAATTAATTTATTATTAATTAAATCGAAATCACCTTGAAGGGACTGATCGAAACTTCTCTTTTTTTCAACTACCAATAAAGTATTACTATTTGAATCTGAAAAATAAAAATTTATCATATCATTAATAATTTTTACATAGTCATAATCCCAAATAGTATCTGGATTAAAAACTAAAAAATCTGACTCAGCTTCAGGTGATGCTTTTATCATATTATATATTCCACCACCTGTGTCTAAAATCTCATCTCCATCATTAATGACATCAATATCGATACTAAAATTTTTTTTTTCTATAAAAGATTTAAATTTATCTTTTAAATAAAAAGTATTTATTTTAATTTTTTCTATATCTAAATTTTTTATCAAATTTATCGTATTTTCTAATAATGTTAAATTATTTATTTCTAAAAGTGGTTTAGGAGTATTTAGTGAAAGTGGATTTAATCTTTTACCAAATCCAGCACATAAAATAAAAGCAGTACTAATTTTCATTTTATTTTTCTAATTTTTTTACTAAAATTCTTATCTAAACAATTTTTTAAATCTTTAAAAATTATATTATTGTTTATTCTAAGTTCAACTAATTCCCAGCAATATGGTATTAATTTTAAATATTGTTTTTTTTTATCTCTTTTTGCTAATCTAGTAAAAATACCAATTATTTTTAAATTTCTTAAAACAGATAATATGTCAAAATCATTTTTAAATTTATTAAAATTAATTTTATTTTTATTTATTTTTAAATAATATCTATAAATATTTTGTTTAAAAGAATTTGATGTTTTAAATCTAACATCATCAATTAATGAAGCTAAATCATAGCTAATATTACCATACACAGCATCTTGAGAGTCAATTATTGAAATAGTTTGTTTATTTATCATTAAATTAGAAACATGAAAATCTCTATGAACAAATATATCGTTTGGATATATAATTTTTTTAATTAAAGCTTTAATAATATTTTTTAGTTGATTGTTAATTTTAATTTTTTTTTTTTTATTAATAACACTTGGAACATACCATTCTAAAAATAAATTTGACTCTTTTAGTAAAGAACTATTTTTATATTTTGGTATTTTATATATTTTATTTTTAAAATTTTTAATTTTTTTTACTTTAATTTTTTGTAGTTTATTTAAAAATATTAATATTTTTTTATAAGTTTTATAATTATTTTTTTTTTTATTTTTTAATATGTCAAATAATGTTTTTTTTCCAAGATCTTTAATTTCAATAAAATTTTTATTATAACTCTCACTAATGAGTTTCGGTGCACTTATTTTTTTTTTTAATAATATTTTATTAACAGCATCATAATTTAGTAGATTTTTTTTTTTATCTTTACCAGAATAGACAATAATTGTACTTTTTTTATTTTTTTTTTTTTCTAAAAAATTTTCTAAATGAAGCATCTCCTTTAATAGGAATTAAATCATCATTAAAGTTCATATTTTTTTAATCTTCCTGATTTTTGAATAGTGATAATTCTTTCATTCATATCTGGTGAATATTGAAAGAAAACATCTACTCTATTAGATGGTTTTGTCTTTATTAATTCAGGCCATTCTATAAAAGTTATATTATATTTTAAATTCTCAAACATTCCTAAATTTTTAATATCATTTTCATTTTTTAATCTATAAAGATCATAATGTTTGATAGTAAAATTTTTAATTTCATATTCAAATACAATATTAAAAGTAGGGCTCAAAACTTCACTTAAATTAAGGTTATTTTCACTTTCATAATTATTTATCAATAACCTCACAAAAGTTGTTTTTCCAACCCCAATTTCTCCATATAAAAAAATACAATCGCCAGGTTTGATTATTTTTTTTATTTTATTAGATAATATTTCTAAATCTAGAATAGATGAAATCTTCATCTTGCCACTAGTCTAGTAGCGGTATGTATCTGGCTTATAAGGCCCCTCAGGTGTTACACTTATATAACTAGCTTGATCTTTTGAAAGTTCTGTTAATTTTGCACCTACTTTTTCTAGATGTAATCTTGCTACTTTTTCATCTAAGTGTTTAGGAAGCACATAGACTTTCTTTTCATATTTTTCTGAATTATTCCATAATTCAATTTGTGCTGTTACTTGATTTGTAAATGATGCACTCATAACAAAACTAGGATGTCCAGTTGCACAACCTAAATTTACCAATCTACCTTCAGCTAATAAAATAATTCTTTTATTATCTGGTTTCGTCACTTCGTGAACTTGTGGCTTAATTTCATCCCATTTATAATTTTTTAAAGCCTCGACTTGTATCTCATTATCAAAATGTCCAATATTACAAAGTATTGCTCTATCTTTCATATCTCTCATATGATCTGCAGTAACGATATCTTTGTTACCAGTTGCTGTAACGACAATATCTGCTTCCTTTATCATCTCGTCCATTAAAACTACTTCATATCCTTCCATAGCAGCCTGAAGAGCACATATAGGGTCAGTTTCTGTCACCATCACTCTAGCACCACTTTGTCTTAAAGAAGCCGCGCTACCTTTACCCACATCTCCAAAACCTGCAACGATTGCAACTTTTCCTGACATCATTACATCTGTTGCTCTTTTAATTCCGTCTACTAAACTTTCTCTACAACCGTACAAATTGTCAAATTTTGATTTTGTAACTGAGTCATTAACATTTATAGCTGGTACTAATAATGTGCCTTGCTCTTCCATTTTTTTAAGTGCAAGTACACCTGTTGTAGTTTCTTCTGAAAGCCCCTTAATATCTTTAAGTAAGTCTTTATAATCTTTATGCATTAGTGCAGTTAAATCACCACCATCATCTAGGATCATGTTTGGTTTCCAATCTTTTTTTCCTTCAATAGTTTGTTTAACACACCACCAATATTCCTCTTCAGTTTCACCTTTCCACGCAAATACTGGAATACCTGCTTTTGCAATTGCTGCAGCTGCATGATCTTGTGTAGAAAAAATATTGCATGAAGACCATCTAACTTCTGCTCCAAGGTCAACTAAAGTTTCTATTAAAACAGCTGTTTGAATTGTCATATGAAGACATCCAAGAATTTTAGCTCCTTTTAGAGGTGCTTTTCCTTTGTATTCTTTTCTTAATGCCATTAAACCAGGCATTTCTGTTTCTGCTAAGGAAATTTCTTTTCTTCCAAATTCTGCTTGGGCTATATCTTTAACTTTAAAATCTTCCATTGAAAAGGTTTGTAACATTTAAATTTGAATAATCAACCTTTAAAGTTTTGGAAATGAAATTTCTATCTTGGCGCCCTTCTGGTCGTGATTATTTGACGCAGTTATAGTTCCACCATGTAATTCAACCAAATTTTTTACAATATTCAAACCTAAGCCAGAATGTTCACCAAATTTATCTGGTCTATTGCTGTAAAATCTATCAAAAATTTTATCTAATTTTTTTTCCATAAATCCTTTTCCTTTGTCTATTACTTTTAATACAATATTTTTATTAGTATCTTTTAAAATTTGAACTGTTATTTCTTGATTATCTTTACTAAAAGAAATTGCATTATCTAATAAATTAGCAAGAATTTGCTCTATCCTATTTTCAATTCCTAATATTTTAAATTCTTTAAAAAGTTTATCAATATCTAATTGAATTTTTATACCTCTTTTTTCAATATAAATATTATTAAAATCATCAACAACTGATTGAACAATAGATTTCAAATCAATTTGTTTCATTTTTTCATTACTTAAAGCAACCTCATCTTTTAACATTTGAGAATAATCTGTAATAAGTCTTTCAATACGCTCAACATCATGAGATAAAATTTTTACTAATTTTTCTCTTTTATTTTTATCCTCAGTTTCTATGATGATTTCTGAGGCACTTTTTAACGATGCTAATGGATTTCTAATTTCATGCACTAAATCAGAAGAAAAGTTTTCAGCTATATTTATTCTTTTATATAAATCATTAGTCATATCATCTAAAGATTTTGATAAAGTGCCTATTTCATCTTTTCTATTTTTTAAGATTTCAATATTTGTTTTTTGTTTACTTTTCTCTTTAATAATTTTTGTATAATTAACTAAATTCTTTATTGGTTTTAAAAAATATCTATTTAATACAAATGAAAAAATTAAAACCACTATTGCAACAAAGATAGCAGTTCTAATAATAAAATTTTTTCTTTCATTAATTGCTGTCCTTATTTCATTAGCGCTTTCTAATATAATAATATAACCTTTATTATTTCCATCTAAACTAACATTCTTAATAGTTGTTAATAAAAATTGATTATATGTTTCTTTCGTATAGGTATAATGTATTCCAAAAAATTTTGAATTAAAGTATTTAACTAAAATATCTTTTTGAAAAACTTTACTTTCTTGTTTTTCTTTTATTTTTTTTTTTTTGATGTTATTTTTTTTTTGATTTAATGATTCTTCAGTAATTATATTAAATTTTTTTGAAAATGATCTGGGATCAAGATCTAATGTATCTGTATCTGCAATTAGATTAAATTTATCATCAAAAAAAATAACTCTGTCTAAATTTTGAAATAAAAATCTAGTTGAAAATAAAAATTTTCTTATATCATCTTTATTAAATTCTATATTTAATCTTTTTATATGATTAATTGTATTATTAATTATTTTAATATGATTGACAGCTTGTTTTTTTATTAAATTTGGTTGAATTGTTTTTAAATAAATAATAGTACCGCTGCCAATTATAATAAAAATTACTAAGTTAATAATTAAAAACTTTTTTAATATTGATGAATTTTTAGTTATAAAATCGAACATTAACTAACATTCCATCTATAACCACTTCCATATCTAGTTTCAATCGCAGAAAAATTATTATCTATTTTTTTAAATTTTTTCCTTATTCTTTTAACATGACTATCTATCGTTCTATCCTCTATTTCTGTATCTTCTCGATATGCAATATCCATCAATTGAGATCTTTCTTTAATAATACCAGGTCTTTTTGCTAATTCTTTAACTATTAAAAATTCAGTCGTAGTCAGTTTATCTGGTAATTGTTTGCCGTCCCATTCACATTCTAATTGGGAAGGATCTAGTTTTAATTTTCCATGAACAATAATATTTTTTACATCTTCTAAATTGATATTTTTTTTTCTTAATTGTACTCTAATTCTTTCTATAAGTACTTTAATTGAAAATCCTCCAGACTTTTTAACAAAATCATCCGCACCTAATTTTAAACCTAATAGCTCATCAATTTCATCGTCTTTTGAAGTCAAAAAAATTACTGGTAATGAAGTTTTTTTTCTCAATTTTTTTAAAAGTTCTTCTCCGTCCATTTTCGGCATTTTTATATCAATTACTGCCAGATCAGGTGGATTTCTTGATAATCCAATTAATGCACTTTCTCCATCTAGATAAGTTTGAACATTAAAGCCTTCTTTTTCCAAAGCCATGCTAATACTTGTAAGTATATTTCTATCATCATCAATTAATGCAATTTTTTGTTTGTTCATTTTTATTTAATTTTAAATCAAAATTTGTTTTAATTTAATATATTAAAAATACTAAATTGTTCTAATTTGGGCAATAGCAGATAGCTAATGAAGTACGCCCCAATTATCGCCTATATTTAAATCGATGGTTAAGGGTGTTGAAAAAGAATGTAGATCACTACTTTTGACACTGTTCATTTCCTCTTGAATAATTTTTGATATGATTTTAACATCAGTGCTTGGTACCTCGAATATTAATTCATCATGAATTTGTAACAACATTTTTGAGTCTGTATTTTTTATAGACTTAATTTTTTTATTTAATCTTATCATAGCTAATCTCATTATCTCAGATGCAGATCCTTGGATAGGAGCATTTATTGCTGCTCTTTCTTGAAAGTTTCTAACATTATAATTTTTATCATTTATTCCATTAAAATATGAACGTCTCCCAAAGATATTAGAAACATAACCAGTTTTTCTACAAAACTTGATTGTTTCATTCATATAATCTTTAATTTCAGGAAACTTTAAAAAATAAGATTTTAAAAAATCTTCTGCTTCATTATTTGAAACATTTATTTGTTTTGCAAGCCCATACTGCGAGATCCCATAAATTATTCCAAAGTTTATAGCTTTCGCTTTTCTTCTTTTGTCTTGATCAACTTTTTTTATATCAATATTAAATACTTGGCTTGCAGTTAAGGAATGAATATCTTCATTATTTTTAAATGCTTTTTTTAATTCTCTTACATCAGCTAAATCTGATAAAATCCTCATTTCAATTTGATTATAATCTGCTGAAACTAAAGTAAATCCTTTTTCAGCTATGAATGCTTTTCTTATATTTTTTCCATCTTCAGATTTAATAGGAATATTTTGTAGATTGGGATCACTTGAAGCTAGTCTTCCAGTTGTTGTAGCGGCCAATAAGAAAGAAGTATGCACTCTTTTTGTATTTAAATTTATATGTTCTGGAAGAGAGTCGGAATATGTATTTTTAAGTTTTGAAACTTGTCTCCAATCTAAAATTAATTTTGGAAATTTGTGTCCTTTAAATGCTAAATCTTCAAGAACACTAGCACTAGTGGCAAAACTACCTTTCCTTGTTTTTTTTAAATTAGCTATTTTAAGTTCATTATAAATCACTTCTCCTAATTGTTTAGGTGATGCAATATTAAACTCTTTTTTTGAAATTTTAAAAATTTTATCTTCTAGATTTTTTATTTTTTTTTGAAAATTTATAGATAATGCTTTTAAAAAATTACTATCAACTTTAATTCCTTCAATTTCCATAAAAGCTAATATTTTTATTAATGGTTTCTCAAAAAGCTCATAAATATTCGTTAATTTTTCTAATTTAAGATTTTTGTTAAAAATTTTATACAATCGATATGTAATATCAGCATCTTCTGCTGCATATTCCATTGCTTTTTTTAATTCAACATCGCTAAAGTTTATTTCTTTTTTTCCAGAACCTACTATATCTTTAAATGATATTGTTTTATGTCCAAGATAAATTTCAGACAAAGTATCCATATTATGCCTATGTTTACCAGCGCCTAAAACATATGACATCAACATAGTATCTTCCATTGAGTTCATTACTATTTTTTGCTTAAATAATACAATAAAATCAAATTTTATATTTTGTCCAATTTTCTTTACACTTTTATCTTCAAGAATTGGTTTAAGTTTTTTTAAGACTATTTCTTTTTTGAGACAACCTTCTGACTTGTGTCCTATCGGGATATAGCAAGCTTTTCCAATTTTTGTACTTAAAGAAATACCAACTAATTGTGTTTGATGTGCATCCAAAGAGCTGGTTTCTGTATCAATTGCTAATTCACCAGACTCTTCTGCTTCATTTATCCATTTATCTAGCTCTTTTTCATTTTTAATTAAGTAATAGTTTTTTTTACTAATATCTTTTTGTTTTGACTCTAAATTAATATCTTTTTTTTCATTTGTTAATTTTGGCTCGCCATATAAAGAAATTGCAGAACTTAATAATCTATTAAATTCCATTTCTCTTAGAAATTTATATAATTTTTCTTTATCAACTTCATGCAACTTAAATTCGTCCAATTTTATTACAGTAGGAGAATTTTTTTTAAGAGTAACTAACTTTTTGCTGATTATAGCTTTATGTTTATTTTCAATAAGCGTTTCTCTTCTCTTGTTTTGTTTAATTTCTTCAGCTTTAATTAATAATTTTTCCAAAGTTCCATACTTATTAATTAATTCTGCTGCTGTTTTCACACCTATGCCTGGAACTCCAGGAACATTATCACTACTATCACCAGCCAGAGCCTGAACATCAATTACTTTTTTTGCGTCTACGCCAAATTTATTAAATATATCATCAGATGTTATAAATTTATTTTTCATAGGATCATATAATCGAACATCTTTTTTATACAGTTGCATTAAATCTTTATCAGAAGATACTATTGTTACTTTTGCTCCACGATCCAAAGCTTTTTCAGTATATGTTGCAATTAAATCATCCGCTTCATAATTTATTAATTCGACTGAAGGTAAATTAAATGCTAAAACTGATTTTCTTATATATTCAAATTG
>MDSV01043111.1_pt1 | contig 17437 bp, 13 predicted proteins | sample 810851 | NCBI WGS metagenome assembly MDSV01 (sample SAMN05326640, study PRJNA326480) | marine metagenome | isolation source: seawater | place: Atlantic Ocean: North East | collected 2012 | reverse complement strand
TTACTAATATTGATAAAGAACATTTAGATTATTATGGAAGTTTTGAAGTATTAAAAAAAAATTTTAAAAAATTTATGAAAAAAACACCATCTTTTGGAAAATCGATCGTATGCATAGATGACATTCATTCAAAATCTTTGTTACGTAATAGTAAATTTAAGAATTTTTTAAGCTACGGTTTTGATAAAAAATCAAATTTTCATATAAATAATGTTAAAAAAAATAAAAATTATACTACTTTTGATTTAACAGTTAACATTTCTGGAAGTAAAATTTATAAAATTAAAAAAATTAAAATAAATTTGTTTGGTGATCACAATATAAGAAATGTGACAGCGGCAATTACAGTTGCGGTAAATCTTGGAATAAAACAAAACAAAATTAAAAAGGCATTAAAAAAATTTATGGGGATTCAAAGAAGATTTACTAAGGTTTTTTCTTTTGAAAAAAAAGAATTTTTTGACGATTATGCCCATCACCCAACTGAAATAAAAGCGGTAATAAAAGGAGCGAGGGAAGTATATAAAGAAAGGAAAATAATTTCTGTTTTTCAGCCACATAGATATTCAAGAGTTAAAAATTTAAAAAAAGAATTTGCTCAGTCGTTTAAACTTAGTAATGAAGTAATTCTTTGTCCTGTGTATTCCGCTGGTGAGAAGATAAAATATAATTTTAATCAAAGAGATTTTTCAAAACAAATATCAAAAGAATCATGCACTCAAGTAATTAATATATTCAATAAAAATGAATTAAAAATATTTTTAAAGAAAAACTTAACAAAAAATGAAGTAGTTATTTGTATGGGAGCAGGAAGTATTTCAAATTGGATAAGAGAAATTGGAGCTGAGTTAAAATGGATTTAATTTCACAAATTAAAAAAATAGAGAGTAAAATTTCAAGTAAAATTTTATTTAATGAAAAACTTTCAAACTATTCATGGTTTAATGTGGGAGGGCCTGGAAAAGTTTTTTTTACACCACGAAATCTTAATGAATTATCTATATTTTTAAAAAACATAAAAAATTTTGACAATATAAAAATATTAGGAGTTGGATCTAATACATTAGTTCGAGATGGTGGTTTTAGTGGAATAATAATAAGACTAGGAAAAACTTTTGCACACACCTCAATACTGGGTAATGATAAAATAATAGCTGGAGGATCAGTATTAGATAAAAGCCTTTCAAATTTTGCTATGCAAAATTCATTATCAGGGTTTGAATTTTTATCGTGTATACCTGGTACGATTGGAGGAGGAATTCGAATGAATTCTGGTTGTTATGGTGAAGATATATCTAAAATTCTAATTTCAGTTCAAGTGATGGATTTTAATGGAAAAGTTCACATAATTTATTCATCTGATATAAAATTTAATTATAGGGATTGTAATTTAGAAGATAATCTTATTTTTATAAGCGCTACTTTTCAAGGAGTAAAAAAAGATAAAGCTGAAATTAAAAAAAAAATAGATTATCTAGTTGAAAAGAAAAAAAAAGATCAACCATCAAAAATAAAAACATGTGGAAGTACATTTAAAAATCCAAAAAATAATAAAGCATGGAAACTTATAAGAGACTCAGGATGTGCAGGAATGAAATTTGGAGAAGCACATATTTCTGAAAAACATTGTAATTTTTTTGTAAATGAAGGTAATGCAAAATCTTCAGATTTAGAAAACCTAATTAAAGTAGTTAAAAAAAAAGTCTTGGAAAAAACTGGGATCAATCTTGAACTAGAAATTAAAATAATTGGAGAAAATTTTGAAGAATAAAATTGTTGTTCTTTTAGGAGGTTTATCTGGTGAAAGAAAGATTAGCTTTCTTACAGGAAAAGCTTGCACAAAAGCACTTAAAAAAAAGGGTTATAAAGTAAATCAAGTAGATGCAAAAGGAAATTTTGTAAACAAAATAATTAGTATAAAACCAAAAGTAATTTTTAATGCTCTCCACGGTAAATATGGTGAAGATGGATTTGTACAAGGTATACTTGAAAATTTAAAAATTCCTTATACTCACTCTGGTATTTTAGCTTCAAGTTTAGCAATGGATAAAGAATTATCTAGAATAATATTTAAAAAGAATAAAATAAGAGTTCCAAAATATTTTTTATTAAAGCAAAATTTTAAAGGCAATTTACAAAAAAAGTTGAAAAGTAAAAAGATTAAATTTCCAATAGTTATTAAACCCATAAATGAAGGTTCTAGTATAGGTGTTTACATATGTAAAAACAAAAAGGAATTTTATAAAAATTTCAATAATTTGAAGCGCAAGTATAGTAAAATTTTAGTTGAAGAATATATAGCAGGAAAAGAAATTCAGGTAGCGGTAATGGGAAATAAGTCTTTAGGAGCAATTGAGCTAGTTCCAAAAAGAAAATTTTACGATTATACAGCTAAATATTCTTCAAAAGCTAAAACAAAACATATTATGCCAGCAACTCTTTCTAAATCACAATACAAAGAATCACTTTTTTTAGCATTTAAAGCACATAAAGCTTTAGGATGTAGAGGAGTTACGAGATCGGATTTTAAGTTTTATAATAACAAGTTCTATCTGTTAGAAACAAACACTCAGCCAGGAATGACTAAATTGTCTTTAGTTCCTGAAATAGCAAAATACTGTGGAAAAAGCTTTGAAGATTTAGTTGTTTGGATGGTTAAAGACGCTAGCAATAATAGATGAATAAAACTTACAAAATTATTACTTTAATTTTTATATTTATTTTATTTTCTTCTTATAATCCAAATGATCTTAACTCAAATACTGGGGAAAAAAAAAATTTTTTTTTAATAAAAAAAATAATAATAAACAATACTCAACTAGTAAAGAAGAGTGTTATTCAAGAAAGATTAAATGTAATGTATAAAAAAAATATTTTCTTAATAAAAAGAAAATATATTCAAGAATCATTACAAAAAATCGATTTTTTAGAAAAAATAGAGGTAAAGAAGAAATATCCTGATACAATAATAGTAAGTGTTATTGAGACAAAACCTATCGCAACAATATATAAAAATCAAAAAAAATATTTTTTAGACACATCTTCAAATTTAATACCATTTAGTGAAATTAAAGATATTAAAAACTTACCAAATGTGTTTGGTGAAGGAAGTCAAAAACATTTGGTAAACTTTGTTAAAAAACTTGAGAAAAATAATTTTCCTATCAACAAAATAAAAAGTTTTTCCTATTTCCCGATTGGTAGGTGGGATTTACAGTTTGAAAATAATAAAATAATTAAATTTCCTTACAATCTTTCAGATATATTAATTGTAAAAATTAGTAAATTGTTAAACGATGAAGATTTTAAAAATTATAATATCATTGATTTGAGGGTAGATGGTAAGATAATAGTAGAATAATGAATGATGACAATCCTATAGGTATAATTGAGCTTGGAAATAAAAATTTTACGTGTTTAATTTTTAAAACGAATAAAGATAAAAAAATAGAAGTGCTATCTACTTCCATCACCGCTTCAGATGGCATTTATAATGATGTCGTGCTTAATTTAAAAAAAGCCTCTAACGCAATTCGATTAGCAATAAGTACAGCTGAGAAAAAAGCAAAAATAACATTAAAGAAAATTAATGTAGTTTTTGAACAAACAGATTTTCTTTGTACAAGATTTTCAAAACATAAAAAAATAGATGGTTCCAAAATACACAGAAACGATATTGAATTTTTATTAAAGGAGGCAAAAAAACAGTTAATACATAATGATAAAAATCAATCAATAATACATATATTTAATCATAACTATGTTGTTGATGGTAAAATTTTTATTGAAGAGCCAATAAATGTTTTTGCTGATAATTTAACTCATGAAATGACATTTGTTACAACTCCAAAAAATAATTTAAAAAATATAAATCAGGTTTTTTTTGATTGCGATATTGAGATAGAAAAATTTTTTTCTCGAACTTTCACTTTAGCTGTAAATTTATTAACTCATAATAATTTACAAGCTGGGTGCATTTTAATAAATTTAGAATCCATGAGAACCAGTTTAGGTTTTTTTAAAAATTTAGCATTGATACACACGACATCAATTCCTATTGGCACAGATTATTTTATTCGGGATATTTCACAAGTTTGTTCATTAACTCAAAAAGAATCTCAGTTAATTATTAAAAATATTGATTTTTCTTTTAAGAACACAACAAATCTTTTTGATAAAGATAATTATCTAAAAGATGATTTCTTTATTGATTCAAATATAAGAAAAATAAGCAAAGATTTAATTTTTGATATTGTAAAAGAAAGATTAGACGAAATATTTGAATTATTGAAAAAAAGTCTAAAAACGTCTGGTTTTAATCTTAATTCTGGAATTAATATAGTTTTAAATGGTGAAACATCAAACTTTTTAAACATTCAACTATATTGTGAAAGTTTTTTTGGTTTAAATGTTACTACTAAAGACTTACCTGAAATAGATAAAAATTTTGCAGCATGTTTAGGTTGTGCTAAAATTATTAAGGACGGATGGGAAACTGAAGCAATTCCAGTAATTAAAGAAAAAAATCTTGAAAAGATGGGATTTTTTAAGAGAATCTTTACTAATTTTTGATAAAACTAAATTGTATTTTTTTGTAACATAATTTGTGTTTTAAGAATTTTTGGCATTTTATATAACTTAATCATGTCTTCCAATTTACAAAAAACAATCCAAAGCAACATAAAAATACAAGGTGTAGGCTTACACAGCGGTTTGAAAGGCAATCTTTGTTTAAAACCAGCTCCAGCTAATTCTGGAATTGTGTTTAAAAGAACTGACGTTGATAATCATAAAAGTATAATTGATGGAAGTTATAAAAATGTGAGTTCACCGATTCTTTGCACAAAAATTGTAAACTCTCATGGAGTTTCTATTTCAACAATTGAACATTTAATGGCAGCATTTTATGGAGAAGGAATAGATAATATTTTAGTTGAAATAGATGTGCCCGAAATTCCAATTATGGATGGATCTTCTTTTGATTTTGTAGAAGCAATTAGATCAGCAGGAATAGAAGAACAAAAAAGTACAAAAAAATTCATTAAAGTTTTAAAAAAAGTTGAAGTAAAAGAAGGACCTAAATATATTTCTATCGAACCATTGGCTAATGATTTAATAATTGATTTTGAAATAATATATAAAAATCCTTTAATAAGAACCAGAAGACATGAATTTAAATTAAGTAATGGAGATTTAAATTCAATATATAATTCAAGAACATTTTGTTTATACGAAGATATTGACCAAATTATAAACCAAGGTTTAGCTAAAGGTGGATCATTAGATAACGCTATTGTTGTAAAAGAAAATAAAATACTTAATGATAATGGATTAAGACATCGACACGAATTTGTAGATCACAAAATTTTAGACTGTTTAGGCGATCTAATGCTAGCAGGACACAGAATTTTTGGTCATATAAAAACATCTCAAGGAGGTCACCAACTTACCAATATTTTATTAAGAGATTTTTTATCAAATAAATCTAATTGGGCAATTGAAACCCTAGAAAAAAACTTGAAAAATGCTGAAGATGCCTCATACATTAGACCTTTTGCAGTTAATGCATAATAAATAATATTAAAGGAAATTGTAATAATAAAATTTTTTGATAAAATAGTAATTTATCTAAAATGTTTAAAAATTTATTAATTTTATTATTGTCATTTTTTCTTTTATTTTCTTGTTCTAAAAAAAATATTAAAGAAGAAACAGCTTTAGAACCAACAGATGAAGATATAGGCCAGGAACTTTACTATGAGGCAATTGAAGCCCTTAAAGATGGTGATGCATTTTATGCTGGAAAAAAATTTAAAGAAGCCGAAGGTTTGTTATCAAAATATTCATGGTCTGCTAAAGCTGCGCTTATGGCATCATATTCTGATTATTCAAGAAGCTCATATACAAGTGCAGTATTTGGTTTAGAAAAATATATAAATAATTATCCTGCAGATGAAAATATATCTTACGCTCATTACCTGATAGCTATGTGTTATTATGAACAAATTTTAGATGAAAAGAAAGATTTAAAACCTTTGTTAAAAGCAAAAGAGAAGTTTGAATTTATAATGGAAAATTATAATGATACAGATTATGGAACTGATGCTAGATTTAAATTAGATTTAATCATAGATCAATTAGCAGCTAAAGAAATGTCAATAGCAAGATTTTATATGAAAACAGAAAAATGGATACCTGCATTAAACAGACTTAAGATAGTAATAAAAGATTATGACAGAACTGTCTTTGTCGAAGAAGCCTTGCATAGAATTGTTGAGGTATACTATCGATTAGGATTAGAAAGTGAGGCTAAACAAGCTGCTTCAATCTTAGGATATAATTATAAATCTGGAGAATGGTATAAAAGAAGTTACAAAGTATTTAATAAAAAGTATGCACACAATAAAACAAAAAAGAAAAAGGAAATGGGGTTAATTAGAAGAAAAATTAAAAGTCTGTTTGAGTAAAATTTAATGGAAAAAAAAAGAATTGAAAAAGAGTATAATAAAAAAATTAATGAGTTAAAAAAGTTTAACAAAGCATATTTTAATGATGATAATCCAGTAGTTTCAGATAAGTACTATGATAATGTTAAACTTGAAATTTTAAATCTTGAAAAAAAATATAAGTATTTAAATAATAAAAATTCCCCCAGTAAAAAAGTAGGTTATCAGCCATCAAATAAGTTTAAAAAGATTAAACATTTAAAACCCATGCTTTCTTTATCTAATTCTTTTAAACAGGAAGACATGAAAGATTTTTTAAGTAAAATTAGTAATTTTTTAAATAATAAAAATTTAGTTATAGAACTTTCTTCCGAACCAAAAATAGATGGAATTTCAGCCTCTTTAATATACGAACAAGGCTTACTTATTAAAGGAATATCAAGAGGTGATGGTATTATAGGAGAAGATATACTTCAAAATTTAATGACAATTAAAGACATTCCAAAGAAAATTTATGGAAAAAATGTACCTAAAGTAATTGAAATAAGAGGAGAAGTTTACATAGGAAAAAAAGATTTTGAGACAATCAAAGATAATTTTGCAAATCCGAGAAATGCAGCAGGTGGATCACTAAGGCAAAAAGATCCTAGAGAAACAGCAAAAATTCCTCTTAAATATTTCGCTTATGGTTTTGGAGTTATCAATCCCATGATATTTAAAACTCAATCAGAATTTATTAATAAAATTAAACAATGGGGCTTTATTACAAATCCACACAATAAAGTAGTAAAAAATTTGCAAGAGATTGAATCACAACATAAACTAATCGAAGAAGTGAGGTCAACTTTAGATTATGATATTGATGGTTTAGTTTTTAAAGTTAATAATTTAGATCTTCAAACAAGATTGGGTAATACCTCTAACTCACCGAGATGGGCAACCGCTTATAAATTCTCATCAGAAAAAGCTATTACAAAAATTGAAGACATTGTTATACAAGTAGGAAGAACTGGAGCGATAACCCCAGTTGCAAAAGTTCTGCCCGTAACAGTAGGAGGTGTTGTAGTTTCTAATGCTACATTACATAATGAAGATGAAATAAATAGAAAAGATATTCGTATAGGAGATACAATTACAATCCAAAGAGCTGGAGACGTTATTCCACAAGTTGTTTCTGTGGATAAATCAAAAAGAGATAAAACAAGTATTAAATATATATTTCCAATTACATGTTTATGTGGTTCAAAAACAAAAAAGGAGATTAGCACATCAACAAAAAAGGAAGACGCAGTAAGACGATGTACAAAAGGATATGAATGCAGTTTTACCGCAAGGGAAAAATTAAAACATATTGTCTCAAAAGAAGCTTTTAATATAGATGGTTTAGGGAAAAAAGTAATTGATCAATTTTGGGATATAAAAATAATTAAAATACCTTCAGACATTTTCAAGCTTGATTATAATAAAATAAAAAACTTAGAGGGGTGGGCAGACATATCAATAAAAAACTTGAAAGAAGCTATTAATAAATCAAGTACTATAACTCTAAATAGATTTATATATTCAATAGGAATTAGACATATTGGACAAGAAAATGCAAAAATTTTATCAAGTTTTTTTAGGTCAGTCTCAAATTTTTCTTCTTTGTTTACTCAAAATAAAAGAGAAAAAATCTTAAATGACTTAGTTCAATTAGATGGAATAGGAGATACGCAAATAAAATCTATAGATAGTTTTTTTTCAAATTATAGAAATATTGAAGTTGTAAAATCTTTGATAGATGTTCTTGAAATAAAAAATTATAAAAACTCTAACAAAAAGGGGCAGTTTAGTAATAAAAATTTAATGTTTACCGGAGGATTTGAAAAAATTAGTAGATCTGAAGCAAAATCTTTAACAGAAGACAATGGTGGTAAAGTTTTAGGAACAATATCTAAAAAATTAGATCTTTTAGTAGTAGGAGATTCAAAACCAACAAAAAAAAAAATTGAAAAAGCAAAAGAATTAAAAATTAAAATAATTAATGAAAAAGATTGGTATAAATTATTAAATATTTAAACAAGAATATTTAAGTTCTTTTAATTCTGTCTTATTCATAAATTTTTTTAAAGTTGCATAAACTTTTGCATGATATTTATTAATCCAAGCAACCTCATTTTTATTAAGAAGTTTTTTAGCAATTAAAGATTTATCAATTGGAGCTATAGTAAGATTTATAAATTTTAATTTTTTTTGGATTTTTTTAACAGCAATTAAGTTTTCAATTCTTATTCCAAATTTTCCTTTTTCATAGTAGCCAGGCTCATTAGAAACAATCATTCCTTCTCTAAATTTAACTTTATTACCTTTTGATATAGCATGTGGACCTTCGTGGACATTTAAAAAGTATCCAACACCATGGCCTGTACCATGTGCGTAATCAAGATTTATTTGATTTAATGATTTTCTGGCAACTTTATCAATTTCTGAACCACATGTATTTTTTTTCAATTTATATTCAGCAACAGCAATATGGCCTTTTAAAACTCTTGTAAAAATATTTTTAATTTTAGATTTTTTATTTTCAAGTGATATAGTTCTGGTTACATCTGTTGTTCCAAAATTATACTGGCCACCTGAGTCAACTAAATACAAATCACCTTTTTTTAAAATCCTATTACTTTTTTTAGTAGCTTTATAATGTATAATAGCACCATTTGGGCCTGTGCCCGATATAGTTGGAAAACTTAATGATTTAAATGTTTTGTTATTTTTTCTAAATTTTAATAGTTTTTTTTGAGCATTTATTTCACTTATTCTTTTAGTTTTATAATTTCTTTTTACCCAAAATAAAAATTTAGTTAATGCCGCACCGTCATATATATGTGTTTTAATAATATTTTTAATTTCAGTCTTGTTTTTAATAGATTTAAGAAAATAAATAGGATCCTGTTTTTGAACAACTAAATTATTTTTTTCAATAATATTTTTAAAAAATATTGAACAAGTTGAAGCATCTAATTGTATCTTTTCATTTTTAATCTTTAGAAGAAATTGTTCAATTAAATTAATATCTATAATAATGATATTCTTTAATATTTTTTTGAGTTTTATGTCTATTTTTTTTAGATTACAAAAAAAATATATTTTTTTATTTTTATTATTCAACATCAAATAACTGTTAGGTATAGGCGCGAAATCAGAGTCAGCACCTCTTATATTTAATAACCAAGCAACATTTTCTGACGCAGAAACAAAATGTAAATTAATTTTATTTTTTAATAATATTTTTGATAATTTATTAATTTTACTTTTTGAAGTTTCCCCAGAATCTTTATTATTAAGTTTGTAAAATTTATTTATTTTGTTTGTATTTTTTTTTGTCCAAATTTCTTCGATTAAGTTTTTTTTAATTGGTACTAATTTACAAAAGGAATTATTAAAAAGACGTGAAATCATCAACTCTGTATGTAGTTTAGGATCGTATCCTATAGAGATTTTTTTATTCTTTAATACATCTGATGGTAGTATTTTAGGAATAGTAAGAATCTTAAACATATCTCCACTCTGGATTTTAGCTTGAAGAGTATAGCGCCCATCAACAAATAAATAGTTGGTTTTCTTTAGTATCAGGGCAAAACCATAAGAACCTGAAAAGCTAGATATAAATTTTAATTTATCTTTAGTTTGCGGAATGTATTCACCAAAAAATTCATCATTTTTTGGAATAATATAACCATCAATTTTATGAATACTAAATAATTTTTGTAGTTTTTTAAATTTTGTCATTTAATTCTTTTTAATTTTTTTTGTAATCTTGCATAGCCAGGGCTTCTAACACCTTGCTCATATTCAATATCTTGGTTGAAAAAAAAATCTTCATTGTCTTGCACGTCTTCTTCTCTTTTAATATTTTCATCTGGCAGCTCATCAATAAATCGTGAAGCTAAAGAATCAACCCAATCACCTCTATATATTCTGCTCATAGCAAAAGATATAAAAGATTCTTTTTTAGCTCTTGTTAAACCAACATATGCAAGTCTTCTTTCTTCTTCGAGTGCTAAATTGCCCTTATCCTCAAGAGATTTTTGATGTGGAAATAAACCTTCTTCCCAACCTGGTAAAAAAACTGCATCAAATTCTAAACCTTTAGCAGCGTGCATTGTCATTAAATTTACTTTCTCTCCATCCCAATCTTGATCAATTGAAGTTGCTAAGGCAACATGTTCTAAAAAACCTTGTAAATTATCAAAGTCATGCATAGCTCTTATTAATTCCTTAAGATTTTCCAACCTTCCCTCGCTTTCAAGATCTTTTTTATCTTTTAGCATTTTGGAATAACCGGATTCATCCAATATAATTTCCATGATCTCATAGTGTTTTTTCTGCTTTAAATCTAATCTCCATTTATTAAAAAGATTTAATATAGAAACTAAACCAAATTTAGTTTTTGGCTTAATTTTATTTAATTGTAAAAGTTCAATTGCAGAACTTTCTAAGGATATTTTATGTGATCTTGCATAATCATGTAATTGTTTTATTGCCCTGTCACCTATAGATCTTTTAGGCGTATTAATGATTCTTTCAAAGGCCAGGTCATCATTTTTCTGATTAACCACTCGTAAAAAAGCTACACTATCTTTAATTTCAGATCTTTCATAAAATTTTGTTCCACCAATAACTCTATAACCCATCCCAATTTTTAAGAATCTTTCTTCAAATTCTCTTGTCTGAAAAATAGCTCTAACTAAAATAGATACATTATTTAATGAATATTTTTTTTTTAATGATTGTTCAATAATATTGCTAATTCCAGTAGCTTCTTCCCTTCCATTTTTGTAGCATGTAAGTTTAACTTGTTCTCCATCTTTATCTTCTGTCCACAACTTTTTTCCTAATCTATCATTATTTTTTGAAATCAAACCTGAAGCAGCACTTAATATATTTTTTGTAGATCTATAATTTTGCTCAAGTTTAATTATAATTGTATTTTTATATGTTTTACTGAAATCCAAAAAATTTCTTATTTCAGCTCCTCTCCAACTATAAATTGATTGATCGTCGTCTCCAACGCAGCAGATATTGTTTCTTTTTTTTGCCAGTAGATTTAACCACTTACTTTGAATAAAATTAGAGTCTTGATATTCATCTACTAATATATATTTAAAATTATTTTGGTATAGCTCGAGTATGTCTGGATTTTCTTCAAACATTTTTACACACAGCAATATTAGATCACCAAAATCACATGAATTTAAAATTTTGAGTCTCTCTTGGTAAAATTTATAAACAACTAATATATTTTTTTCCAAAACATTTCTTTTTTTAATAATTACATTTTTAGGTAGCAATCCTTTATTTTTCCACTGATTAATTAATGCAATTATAATTTTAGGTGATAATTTTTTTATATCTATATTTTCAGCTTTACAAATATTTTTTACTAATCTTAATTGATCTTCTTGATCAATAATTGTAAATCTTGAGTTCAATCCAACAGATTCAGCATGTCTTCTTAAAAGTTTTGCACTTACAGAATGAAACGTACCCAACCATGGAAGTGATGAAATTTTTTCATTTAAAAAAGATGCTATTCTATTTTGCATTTCTCTAGCAGCCTTGTTGGTAAATGTTACGCAAAGAATTTGATTTGGCCATGCTTTTTTTTCTTTGATAATATGAATCACTCTAGTTGTTAAAACCTTAGTTTTACCAGATCCAGCTCCAGCGACAATTAAACAAGGCCCATCAAAATTTAGTATTGCTTGTTTTTGCTTATCGTTTAATTTGTCTAAATAATTTTGTTTGATAATTTCCATTAAATTTATATTTTACAAGTTTGAACTAAAATAAATGAAATACTTGAATTTTAAAAGATATAAGTTTTCCACAATTGTAAAAAATTTACACAGTTTAGTAGATTATTTTTTAAGATATTTTAAATTTATAAATTATAAAAAAATTTTAAGTAAACTCAATGAATCTAAATATAATTTAAATATTTTAAAAAAATGGATTAAGCCAGCAAAATATGGATTAGATTTTAAATTTAAAATACCTAAATTTAAAGATAATAAATTTATTTATTTACATCTTCCTACTTTTATATTTTTTTTTACTTTCTTATATTTATTAATTCCAATTTTTTATAACTACGACAAAAAGGATATTGAAAAAAAAATATGTAACAATAATAATATTAAATGCATAGTAAAAGGTAAAATTTATTACAATTTTTTTCCAACACCTAGAATTGTTGTAAAAGATTTAAAAATTAATTTAACTTCTAAAGATAAAACTTTTATTACTATTAAAGAAACATATCTCAAATTGTCTTACAAAAATTTATTAGATAAGAAAATGCACAAAGTTAAGAAAATTAAATTTAATAAGTTTGATAGCAATTTAAATTTGCTAAAGTTAAAACAATATAAAAATATAGTTACAAATAAAAATGATTTTATTCCTTTAGTTTTTAATGATGGTAATATTTTACTTTCCGATAAAACAAATCAAGTTTTAAATATAAACAATGTAAATATAAATTTAAATTTTAAAAAGAAAATGTTGCAAACAAATCTTAAAGGAAAAATATTAGATGATAATATTATAATTAAATATAATGTGAGTGAGGCTGGAGGTATTCCTGTATCTAATGTAGAAATAAAAATGCCTACTCTAAACATCTATTCACAATCTACTTTTTCTTACTTAAACAAAGTGATTAAAAGTGGAAAATTTTCCATAAAAATAAATAAGAATAAATTTTCGGGAATCTTTGATTATAAAGATAGCAAATTCAATATTAATAAATCCAATATAAGAAATTATTTTGCAGATGGAAAAGTAGAAGGTGACATAACATTGCTTCCATATTTTGATTTTAATTTAGATTTAGATTTAAATAGTATGAGTTTTACTAAACTTTATAATTATTTTTTGTCATTAGATGAAAATAAAAAAAAGACCTTTTTCAAAATTAATAATAAAATGAATGGAAAACTGAATCTTTCTGCTGAAAAGATCTATTCAAAACACAATTTAGTAAAATCTTTTGAATCGCGCATGAATTTTTATAATGGAAATATTAAAATAGACCAATTTTTAATAAATTTAGGAAAACTTGGTGCAGCAGATATAGTTGGAAATATTAACAATGATAAAGAATTTTCTCGATTTAAGTTTGATAGTAATGTTTTTGCTGATAATCAAAAAAAATTTTTAAGAAAATTTGGTATTTATGATAAAGATAAATTATCAAGTTTATTTATTTCTGGAAATTTTGATTTTGAAAAAATAAAAATTAATTTTTATGATATATCAACAGATGATAAATTTAAGTTTGAAGACGTTAACTTTATTGAATCTGAGTTCAATGATATTATGTTAGAAGATGGATATAATTATTTATTTGACTTTATGAAATTTAAGGTTTTTTTAAAATCTTTACGAGATGATATAAACTAAATTAGTGTGGTTTTACCATTTTTTTAGGATCAACAATTTTTTCATATTGCTTTTTAGTTACCAAACCAGATTTTATTGCTTCTTCTTTTAAGGTTGTTCCTTTTTTATATGCTGTCTTAGCAATTTTAGCAGCATTGTCATAACCTATCTTTGGTGATAGTGCAGTAACAAGCATTAATGAATTATTTAGAAGATAATTAATTCTTTTTTTATCAGCTTTTAATCCTTTGATACAATAGTTAGCAAAACTTTTTGAAGAGTCAGCCATTATGTGTATTGATTGCAATATATTATGAATAATTAAAGGTTTAAAAACATTTAGTTCAAAATGACCATGAGAACCTGCCATTGTAATACCATTATGATTTCCAATTACTTTTACACAAACCATAGTTACAGCTTCACATTGTGTTGGGTTAATTTTTCCTGGCATTATAGATGAGCCAGGTTCATTTTCTGGCAAAATAAGTTCTCCATACCCAGCTCTTGGCCCCGAGCCCAAAAATCTAATATCATTAGCTATTTTCATTAAACAAACAGCAGTTGTATTCATGGTTCCTGAAAAATTTACAATTGCGTCGTGAGAAGCTAATGCTGCAAATTTATTTTTAGCTGATTTAAAAGGCAGTTTAGTGATTTTTCTTAATTCACTTACTATTTTTTTATCAAAACCTTTTTTAGTATTTAAACCAGTTCCTACAGCTGTACCACCTTGCGCTAAAAAATATATTTCATCGAGCGCTAATTCTATTCTTTTAATACATTTACTTAATTGTGAATGGTAACCAGAAAACTCCTGCCCCAAAGTAATCGGGGTAGCGTCTTGGAGATGAGTACGTCCAATCTTTATGATGTTATTAAATTCTTTAGCTTTTTTTTCAATTGCTGAATTAAGCAATTTAAGACAAGGTAATAGTTTACCTTTAGTTCTAATAGCTATAGCCATATGCATAGCAGTAGGAAATACATCATTTGTGGATTGAGATTTATTTACATGGTCATTTGGGTGTACTGGTTTTTTGCTCCCTAATTTAGCGCCAAGAATTTGATTAGCCCTATTAGCTATAACTTCGTTTACATTCATATTTGTTTGCGTACCAGATCCTGTTTGCCAAACTTTAAGAGGGAAATGATCATTTAGCTTTCCTGATATGACTTCGTTTGCTGATTTAACAATTACTTTACTTATTTTTTGATCAATATCCTTATTTTTCAGGTGAACTATTGCGGCAGCTTTTTTAATCATAGCAATAGATTTTATTACAATAGGTCTTACTAAAAAATCTCCTATGTCAAAATATTTATTTGATCTTTGGGTACTAGCTCCCCAATATTTATCAGCAGGGACTTTAATTTTTCCTAAGCTGTCATACTCGATTCGAAACTTCATAATTAGAATAATAGCCAGAAAATTAGCGAAACTATGGCAATAAGCAAAATTAACATACGAACCCCAAATAAGTATCTCGAAATCTCAGGCGATGAAGGAGATCTATTATTTCCTTTAGCCCCCAACCAAATTACAAAATAAAAAGCAAGCAAAAGAACTATTATTACAGCAAGAATTTCAATTTTTTCTAACATTATTTCTTTACTTATACTTGTTTATAATTAATTTATCTATAAGCAAATAGGTGACTTATTCTAAAAAAAATGCAAAATTTAGTTTATGAAAAATAATTCAAATATTATAGTTAAATCTTCAGTAAACGGCATATCCAGAATTATTCTTAATGAACCAAAAACTTATAACGCTCTTTCTGCATTAACACTTAAATTATTAATTAATACTTTTAAAAAATTAAATAAAGATAATAAAACTAGAGTTATTATTATTGAAGGCTCTGGAAAGGGATTCAGCGCTGGTCACAATTTAAAAGAAGTAAAATCTCTTAAGAGCAAAACAAAATATAAAAAACTATTTAGTCTATGCTCTAACTTGATGTTAGAAATCATTGAAGGTAAAAAACCAGTTATAGCAAAAGTTCATGGAGCAGCATTTGCTGCAGGATGCCAACTTGTAGCGAGTTGCGACTTAGCTATTAGCTCAGATGAAGCAATATTTGCTACTCCTGGAGTAAATATAGGATTATTTTGTAGCACCCCAATGGTGGCAGTTAGCAGAAAAGTTAATCGAAAAAGTACAATGCAAATGTTGCTAACTGGCGATCCTATAGACGCAAAATATGCAAAAAAGATTGGTCTAATTAATGATCATTATCCAGCGTCATTATTAGAGGAAGAGGTTTTTAAATTAGCTAAAAAAATTTCTTCAAAATCAAATCTATTAATTAAAATTGGAAAAAAAGCTTTTTATAAACAATTAGAAATGCCAATTAAAAAAGCTTATAAATACACGAGTAAAGTAATGGCAGAAAATATGATGTTCATTGATGCGCATGAAGGAATTTCTGCTTTTTTAGAAAAAAGAAATCCAGTATGGAAAAATAAATAATGGACGATCAAATTAAAGAAGAAAATTTAATAAAAAAAGCTTTATCCAATAAAACAATTGCAATGATTGGGGTCAGTGCAATAAAAAAAGAAGTAAAAACAAATATCAAAAGGAGACCTTCAACGATTGTCATGAAGTATATGCAAGAGTTTGGTTATAAAGTAATACCTGTAAACCCCTTTGCAGCTGGAGAGATAATACATGGAGAAACTGTAGTTTCTAAGTTAGAGGATATATCTATACCAATTGATATAGTAGATGTATTTAGGCCTTCAAATGAAGCTCCGAATTTTGCTAAAGAAACTATCAAAATTGGGGCAAAAGTTTTTTGGTTACAATATGGCATTCAAAATTCAGATGCAGAAAAGATAGTTAAATCTAAAGATATTATATATATTTCAAACAAATGTATTAAACAAGAATATCAAAAACTTTTTTTAAAAGTTAATCCTGTTTTTCCAGTGCTGAAAAAATAAATATAGAATTACAATAATAAAATTTTTTTAATTATTATTTTTATAAAATTACTAAATTGCTTCGGAATATAAAGTATTAAAAATAAACTTTTTAGGTAGATTTTTTACACAGATAGCTTTTTTAAAATTGATTGATAAACTTAATTTACTCAAAAAAATACAATCAGTTTTTCTTATAAAATAATGGCCATAAAAAAATACTTTATAAGTTTTAAATAATTCAACATTAATAGAGTCCCAATTTTTTTGAAAAAAAGATAAGTTTGAAACATATAATATATTTAATACTTTAAAATATTTCTTCTTCTTAATAATTTTTGCAATAACCAAACAATAACTAGATTTATTATTTATGTTTGCAATATTAAATTTTATAAAAGTTTTGTGGTTATGATCTTTATAAATCTTGAGATCTTTTTTCGATAAACTTGTTTGAATTTTTGCTGGTTTTTTTTCAATTAGATATGATTTTTTATAAAATAATATTTTAAAAATATTAAAAAAAATAATTTTATAACTCATTTGAATTGTCTGAAAGCCCATTTTTTTAAATATATCAATTAATCTATTTTGTGGACTTAGAACAGTAACAATACAACTTTTTCTTAACAATG
>MDSV01114683.1_pt1 | contig 17441 bp, 25 predicted proteins | sample 810851 | NCBI WGS metagenome assembly MDSV01 (sample SAMN05326640, study PRJNA326480) | marine metagenome | isolation source: seawater | place: Atlantic Ocean: North East | collected 2012 | reverse complement strand
CCCAACACAAAGATAAATCACGCAGAAAGAACTACCTTGCACGTCACGGTGGAATGGGAGAAGATTGGAATGACCCAATGACAGCAGGTGCGTTGTCAAGATGGATTCTATGGGGCAAACCAAGTCTCAGAGAATCGTTTAACGACTTCAAGAAGAGATTCAACTTGGAAGGAGTCATGGCTGTGACTAACACAAAGATGAATCCAAGAATCCCAAAGAAGTACGAGGGACAAGACCCAAGCGAACATTCAGATCTTTACACCGACGAAGATCCAGAAGGAACAATCCAAGGATTGGGCTTCAAGGATGCAGAAACCGCAAAGAAATCAATTCAACTGATTAAGAAAGCAGACAGAACTCATGCGCATAAGATACAAGCAGCGATGGCTATGGAACAAAGAGCAAGGTTTCATCCCAACGCAACAAAGGGAATCAAAGAGGCTCAGAAGATATACGCTGCTTTCATCGAAGAGATGAAAGAGAAGACAAAGGAGATGCGGAACCCGATGGCTCCCGGCTATCAATCATATTCATGGACCACAGAAGATTGGCGCTCAATTAAAGTAAACAACAAAGGAGAAATAGATTACAAGGAAAAGTGTGGTGCAGAAGGAACACAAACACCGGATGGTTCTCCTAGACTTTGTTTACCAGTAGACGTCATCAGGTCTTTGCTAAGAACTGAATCAGGAAAAGAAGTTATTCGTACACAAGCAAGGAAAAAAGCTCGTGCCAAGAAAGGCGAGAGAGTTCCATGGCATCCAAGGATTAAGAAAATTTGGAAGCGTGTAAAAGAACAAAGCCCCAAAGATAGGAAAAACCCCGGATGGAGACACGGAGAACAGATGGAAAACGACCCATTTGAGGACGAGTTTGAGTAATACTCATAAGTGGTGCATTTTCTACACCGCTTATGGATAAGACACAGTTTAACCGTAGGCACCATAATGGAAGTTGTAAATTCTTCAAAGACTTCATGAAAGATGCCTTTGGCGAAAAGTAAACAGCACGAAAACATTGAAGTCACAGTTATGGCAGTATAATAACTGTGGCGGCTCTAAAGGGTACTTTCGTTGAATCGTTCAAGAAGCGACACGCTGTTGTTCTTGGTATAACCCGTAGTGGTAAATCTGTATTCACAGGGAAGATACTACAAGGTGTGCAGGAAATGGGAGCGCACACTATTTTCGTAGATCCAAAGCATGATTCAGGATTCGCGCATCTTGGTACGGTATGTTACACACCAATAGAAGTGTATAATCAACTTCTTCTCAAGAACCCCGCTATTGTTTTTCGAACACCTGGGACTTCGGATGAAAGAGTGGAGGCATTAGATAGAATGATTGAACTCGTGTTTGCCTTACAGAGAAGTTCAGGTTTCAAAAGGATTCGGCGCGTGATCGCTATTGATGAAGTACAGTTATTTGTGAAGAAAGGTAATTCGCGGGCAATAGAAATGATATGGACTATTGGCGCAGGAATTGGAATAGTCGGTATGGCACTAACTCAGCGAATACAACTACTAAACGAAACAGCGTGGTCCCAGTCAGATAATAAAGTAATTTTCAGAATAGAGGATCGTCCAGATTATCTTCGTAGTAGAAACTTAGAACATTACGTAGAAAAGTTAGACTTCTTTTCAGATCCAATGAATAAATACTATTTCTATTACACCCAAGGCGGAGGCAATTGGAAGACTCATGAGCCAGTTCCTTTGTTAGATCGAAGTAAAAACTTAAACCTAAGTCGATTCTAGGTCGCACAATGGCAGTGGCACTCAGCGTACCTCATTTCAAACCAAGTGTCGACTCACCAAATATACAGGACTTTGTTAAAGAGTTAGAATCTCTATTAGAAGTCAAACAATTACCGTACTATCTAGTACAAGGTAATTCGATGAAAGAAATGATTGACCTGTCCTCTTCTGAGGCAAGAGGAACTTCTTACAATAAAGACTTGGCAGCAGCATTGGCGGTTTCTGATATTCATGTAGAAATGCACGCTTATGATTTTAATACGGATGAGAATTGGTCTGATTCTGATTTTATACTTGGAGAACTAACTGGTTATACGGATGGAGAAATGCTAAATCGATTTGAAACCACAATCGCTAACTTCGCTAATGTAGATGTGATTACCGTATTACCAATAGGGCATTACTCGACAGCCCTTTCAGAACTAGTCTATGAAGTACCTAGTATAGTATTATATGTTAATGTAGATAGTATAGAACTATACCCTAGTGTATCAGAAGGTATAACAGATATTATTGCTTATTACGAGGACCGTAAAACTTCATAGGATCATTCTTTAGCGTCCAGCGAAGGAAATCAACTGCTGCGTTTATCGCATGAGACCTATCTTTGAAGGTTTTTCTATCAATTAGTTCATCTACCATATCATAAAGATCCTTCTCCATAGTGAAGGATACAGGTATACGTCGACTGTAATCTCGTTCGGTTTGTCGACGTGTCACGGTAGTCCCAGTATACGTTTACTTATCACACTTTTCAGAGACGGAAGCGATATCGTTCTTAATCTATAGATATATGACACGCACATATAGTAATACACGTGCCTTATATGTGGTACCCCCGTGCGATAGGATAGATAATATGCCCCTGGCTGAAGTAGTGATTCTTAATCCGCGACGTCCAGCGAAGCGAAGAGCCGTCAAAAGAAAGACTTCGGCCAGCCGGAAAAAGAGCGTAAAGTCTAATAAAAAAGGAAGGAAAACTATGGCAAGAAAATCAGCAAGAAGGGTTGCACGTCGAAAGGCTGCACCCAAAAGAAGAAAGACTACTCGCCGCAGGAAGACCACTCGCAGGAAGGCTGCTCCTAAGAGAAGAAGAACTACTCGTAGGAGAAAGACAACCAGAAGGAAGGCTGCTCCTAAGAGAAGGAAGACTACTCGAAGGAAGAAAACTACCAGAAGGAAGGCTGCACCTAAGAGAAGGAGAACCACTCGCAGGAGAAAGACTACCAGAAGGAAGGCTGCTCCTAAGAGAAGGAGAACCACTCGAAGGAAGAAGACAACCAGAAGGAAGGCTGCCCCTAAGAGAAGGAAAACTACCCGCAGGCGTAGAGTAAAGCGAAGAGCCGCACCTAAGAGGAGAAGATCTCCTCGAAGAAAGACGGCTCGAAGAAAGACTGTTAGAAGGCGAAGAACTTCCCGTGCAAAGCGCGGTCGAAGATCAAGCAAGAAGATGTCCTTCAAGGGCTACACTTCATTCGTGAAGAAGCACATGGACCTACGTGGTCTAGGTATTGTAGTTCTTGGTCTCGGACTACCTTCAATTGCTACATGGATGGCAAACACCGGAGTCGGCAGCAGGGCAATGTCCTATGTCGATATGGTTCCTGGTATGTCCACTAAGTACGGAAAGGCTGCAACTGCAGTCGCTCTGACTGCTGGTGTATCATACTTGGCTACCTCGTTCGGCGCTATCTCAGCCTCAGAAGCATTAACTGCAAACATGATCGCACTCGGTCTAGTTTCAGTTGGTCTGCTACAGACTATGGCTCTGCCCGTTGGGCAAGGTCTAGTTGACTCGCTACCCGCTACTGGCGGACTAGCAGGTCTAGGCAGCGCTTCGTACGGTTACATCGGTAACTACCACGAAGGTGTAGGGGCGGATATGCTCCCTGCTCCTGAGTCTGGTCAGTTGTTCGGTGTCCGTGCTAACATATTCTGAAATTTAAAACAGAATACAGTCAACGACGAAAACATCCTTGCGGGGTCTTAGGACCTCGCAGGGATGCCCTATTATTCAAAAAGTTCCTCTTTCATCCAGGCGCTTCATCGTAATGTTTCTACGAACGTACTCATCTTCTGAGAGTTGTTTCTCTACTAAGTCACCAGCAAGACGCATGAGTGAAGATGACCGAATATATGCCGACACAGTTATCTTATTACGATTAGCCTCACGGACAATCTCTTCGTACTCTGCTTCACTAAATCTTAGCGTAACTACTTTAGAGCCCTTCTTACTTCCCATGGGAAAAACCAACATGTAGTTAGTAATAACCCTATTGCAATACAAACGAATACGTCGTATGCAAACTCCTTATACCTAAGGGGCCGTTCGGCCACAATAACCCGAACCAGAAAACCGGTAATGAAGGTGAACCAACAACGAATAGAAAAACTTGGAAGTGAAAAATTGGAACTAAGACCATACTACGATAGACCTACTGGTCAAATCAAGAATTACCTTAGCCTAATTGAGCAAAAGATTGCATCCAACTTCCCGCACTGGGGCCGAGGGTCCCAGGGTGTCTGGCCTAAGGGCGACTACGGTAAGGGTATCCTACGTGCTGACCAGTTCAGCGTACTAGGAACATACGGTCAATGGCTGATCCCATCTTCGGGATCATCCGGAAACCCGTCATCCGCATCTGTAGACTCCTTCGGTTGGTCATCTAAGACCCTAAACTTCAAGTCGCTTGAAGAGTTCTTCTATCTAACCATGGGAATTCAATACCCGGTTACGCCTCTGCTCATTACTGAGCACCAGTGGCAAATTTCCGGTATCGAAACACCTGTGATAGATCAGCAGATCTTCGAGGTACTTGAGGAGCCTTTCGTGTGGTATGAGTCACCTATCGTAATCGAGCCTGAAAAGAACATCGTCTGCAACCACCGTGTGGTTGGAGGCGCTGCTAACTTCGGTAACTCGACCATCGCGGGTGCTGAGAAGTGGAGAGTAATCGGATCCGTCGTCGGTCAACACCACGAATTGATCCAGCTCACACAGAACATCGGAGAGTTGAGCTGATCCCTTAGGGGACGGTACTGGAGTATGATTTAGATGGCATCAATTGGCGGTCTGGATGTTGCTTTCGGTGCCAGGATGCAAGTCGTTCGCACGAACGTCATGTGTATCGCTTTAGCATCAACTGGTCTGGCAAACTCCACAACAGTACCTAAGTTCATCCTTAATACATACAAGGAAGCGCTAAAGGGAACAGTCGTGGAACCAGACTTTTTGTACCTGTACGAAGTAGCAGACCTAGACGGTAGCGGTTTTACAACTGCTGCTGTTGCTAACAGTCTGTTTAATCAGGATAACTCTGGCGATGGCACAGCCGACGTTACTGCTCTAGAAGTAAACGGAGTACTGAGAATGATCTCACAGTGCCCCCTTGCCGTGAACAGCGCGTATGCAGACACCACAGCGGCACATGACGCTGAGGGAGAAGCACACACTGCTCACAACTACTACGACATAAATGGTAACCTGGCTCTCGAATCTGTGTTAAGCCTATCCGCAATGGCCCTTGACGATACCGTAGCCGACCAGGCTGCAACTGGTGTCTTCTCGGACAACGCCTCTGCGGACCCAAATGCTATGGCGGGATTATTCCCCCAGGCTATACAGGCTTTGGCTTTTAAGGACGTATATGACAACGCAACTGCATCAACTGGTGGAAACCTAGATGCAGGTAGCAAATACACTGGAATGCACAAGGGTCCATTCACTGTCGACCTAACTACTGCTCTGCAGCAGTTGGAGACAGGACCTTCGATCGCAACTGGTGCATCTGCTTCTGCGCTTGATGCATATACGGCCTCAACTACTTTCGGAACGATGGCTGCTGAGATCACTGGCGACGCCGGTATCATCAGCATGACATCGCTTGCGAAGGTCGTTTGAGACTGTTTACAGTCCAACACATTAGGGCATTGGCCCCGCACCCGCGGGGTCAGTGCTCTTTTTTTATTTTAAAATTTCAGCAACCTACTTACATACTCCTTATATTCAACTACCCTGTGCGAAGGATAGGTCCTAGACCTACCCAGATATAGAAAGTGGTAAAATATGGCAAACCTAAATCAAGGATATAGAAGTGGAAACGCCTTCGGGCGACTAGCAAATGTAAGTTACGAAAATGGTATTGGCGGAGACGATGTTGCGTTGAAGCCTGGTTACCTTCTGCGCATAAGGGACACCTATGCACTAGTAACGGGAGTCGAGGCAATGAGCGTCGATCTGTTCTTCACCGACACGGTGAACGTGGGAATCACGGCAGTATCGAGCAGCGTTGCAACTGACTTCGACGGTACGCACGGAGAAGCACTAGAACAATACGGTCTAGCATCGATCAGCGCATACTACGACCTCGGAACCTCAACGGTTGACGAGGCTGACAAGACTGGAAACATTCTCGCTCCTGACTACGATTCAGGTTTCATTACCTTCAAGGCTCTTGAGCCATATGCAGGTAACTTGTACCACTTGTGCCCAACTCTGCCTCTGCAGCCTAAGTACATGGTCAAGGACTCTGGTGACTGGCACTCTCTAAACGCCTACCCACCATACGACACATCAAGCGGCGGTCTCCCTGTAGGATTCAAGGGTGACGGAACTGCTGCAAACACAGAGCAAATCGGTAGCGTATCTGCAAAACTATACCTAAAGCAGCCGTCCGGTGTGAGTAAGCACACACTTGACGAAGCAAGCGATGGTGAGTCCGCAAGGGCAACTGCAAGCGAAACTACACTAGAAGGTATTTCTGGGTTCCTAGACGGAGAAATGTCTCCATCAGTAAACCCTAACTGGACTTTCGGTATGATCATTGAGCACGGGGAGGCTTCACTTCCGGCGTTTAGAATGGTTAACGATAGCGATGAGTACATCCTAGACGGCAGGTGCAGACTTGTGGGATGGAAGTACAAGATCCTTGAGTTGTCACAAGAACAACTTGCCACATTAAAGGCTAAGGCCGGTGGCAGACTACGGTTCATGTACTACAACCCAGTTACCTACCAGTCGTCTGGATTCCTGAGCGATTACCTCGCAATGTGAGTTTAGAAGACAGGTGGAATAGTAAATGGCGATCTTTGACTACGACGAATCGGACTTCAAACCGTCCATTATTTCGGCTCACGGGCTGAAAAGAGAAGTAATCCGTAAGGGTACTGGCGGCGGTGCAGAAGGCAGACAAGCGAAGAAAGAGAGGAGTAAGGCAATTCTTCAACAAATAACTACCAATATCCACAATTATGGAGCAGGTGGAAACGCAAGCACGCCAGATGTAGAACTTAGAACAGACAAGTTCACTAATCTAAATATTGATAGCGGTGAAACACTAGAAGTCGTCGCCAAGAAAGGTGCAGGTCTATTACATGCATTAGAAGTAGTAGTAGATAACCCATATGCAGCAGTATACCTAGAGATAGATGGATATAAGAATACCACAGATGGTATAGGAGAGACTCCAGCAGAACTATTATTGAATAATAGAACTACCAGAGTCGATGGTCAATTCTGGGTCAAGACTGTTGCATCTGACGGAACATACACAATGATGTACACACCTCAGAAACCAGAACCTTACATGGAACAACTAAGAATAATGGTTTCTAACCGTATCAAGCCAACAAGAGAAGTCTTTGGCATGAGTCTTAACTATACCAGTCGAGGTGGTATTCCAACCCCGATGAAGACTGACTTCATGGGTGGTGGCTCCTTTTCTCACACCGGATTGAAAGAAGCAAGCCTAGATACTTTGGCTTCGGCAGTAGCAAAACCAATAGGATCCACAACTTACTCGGTAGACGATACATACAATCAAGCAGTTTTCGACTCAAACAGTCACCTAATAGGAACAGGCCACCCATATCAGGGTCAAGCAGGAAAGCCCAAGTTTATTCTAAACGCAGAGTTCAACTCTTCTCAGGGAACAATAGAATTTGCTACGGTTGGGGCAGCAGGAGCAGATGCTAACTCAGTAGCAGGTCCAGCACTAGGTGGTTCAGGTAATTTCCCAGGGACACCAGCAGCGCCATCGCATCAAAACGTATTCGTCTACAAAGACACATCAAAAGATGTGACAGAAGTTTCGGGTTGGAACTTCGATGAAGCAACAGGTGTTCTCCTAAACGAATCAAATATCAGCGCAGATGCTCAGACAACATTAACGGTCGACACGGTAGATGCTACGACCTTGTTCGATGTTGGAGATGTTGTCCTTGATAATACCGGACAGAAAATAGGAATCGTAGAGGCAGTTACTGCAACTCTGATTACGCTTACTGCAAACAACATTGTGGCAGTAGACAATAACGAGAACTTGAGAAGAAAGTCTACAACGATACCAACTGTCGGAGACCGAATTTACTTTAGAAACAAGGGAACAGTTTACTTCCCTGGAATCATACAGAATGTCTTCCGGTACAACAGATCCGGAGATACAGGTTCAGATGGTTGGACTAGTGAGACTACTGCCAACTACGGAGACGCAACAGGAGCGCATTGCTTCCAAGTCTCACCTGGACTAAGATCCGTTCCTTCGGTGTTCAGCAAGACCTCAGACAGCGGTGACGAGACACTCTCTCTTGGCAAAGTAACATCTAACGCGGACAATAACCCCAAGATCATGGTTAAGGGGCTCTTCATTAAGAGACAAACTATCATCGGATCGGAGACTTAAACATGAAACTAGCAAATAAGATTTTCAAAATGGCAGACAAATACCCATTGGCGACATTCGCTGCCGGTACTCTAGGAATCATGTATCTGTTCGAAAACTATGGATCGATGAACGGTCTAGGTCAGGCAACTTTCAAGACTGGCGGAAGTGACATGGACGATCTTTTCAGAAAGACCGGACATACTGGTACCCCAGCCCCAGGAACCGGAAGATGGGATACGGTAATGCCTTCACCATCTGGCCCACAAGTACGCTATGATGCTGAATATCACACTCAACCATTAATGATGGACCCTGCACTTGAGCAAATGCTTATGGAAAGAGGCAAGAGGCCTGTAGTGCAAAGTGCGTCGATCAGACACGGATACGATACTCAAGTCTTTGCAGGGATTAAGAACATGGAAATGTGGTAGGTAACCTGTGAGGAATGATATGTTAGCCGAGTCATGGAACCGAATGAAAGACGCCAAAGTGTATGGCACAATGGGCGCTTTCTTAGGATTGATTGCCTTTCCATTAGCAGATTACCTTGATGGTAATTCGATGACATTGAAGAGTGCTGGTTTAGGAGCAGCAGTCGGAGCAGTGGTAGGTACTGGTGCTGGGATGCTAATCAATGCTGCAAGAAATGGTGAGATAGAGGACTATACTGTAGTCGCGCCACTACTAGGAGTAGGCACAACAGTAGCAGGTTCTAAAATGTACAATCGCAGCATGAGCAACAAACGCCTTATATCCAACGGCCTCGTCGGTGGAACAGTCGGTTTGGCATTAGGCGGAACTATAGATTACTTAACATGAGGGATTAACATGGTAAAATTAAAGACAAAGATGACACGCTTTTACAGAAAAAACAAAATGCTATCACTAGGTTTGATTGGCGTTGGAGCATATTACGTGATGACTCAAAGAGGCATGATGGCTCCAGTATCGCTACCAGCAGCACCAGTGAAGAAGGCAACGAGCGCCCCAACAGCAAGGTACGCCTATGATGCGTATACCCCAGTAAGAAATGAGCCTTATTACAACACAACTCATTTCTTCGGACCTGCTGATGGAGACCCCGTATTCTACGGATTTTAGGTGAGAGAAATGGGTAGTGGTTGGTTAGATCTTGGTCATCCTCACATGACTGATGGTGACTTCTTTCGGTCTCATGACATGAGCCAAGAACAAGCCGCTGGAATGTCGGACGCACAATTACACCCACCAGTAACCGCTGCAAGCGGAAATGGTGGTATGGCTATGCCAAGTTGGGCCAAAAAAGCAGGGATTGGTTTAATTGCTGGCGCAGCAGTTGGAATGGTATTGTTACAAGTTCCAGCGTACAGTAAAATGATGTCAAAACAAAAGTCTTGGCAAGCCGCGGCAATCGGTGCTGCGGTTGCGGTCCCTCTAGTTGCTACATACGCATAGAGGTGAAGGAATGTCATACTACGGAAACGGAATCGGAGAAGTTACCGCACCAAAAGTTGCCGTAAGCACTGTAATAATCGGTGGTGCAGTAGTTGCATTCGCCGCAGGTGGCGTTCTACAAGCATGGGCTGATGGCTATTTCCTAGGCCGAGCAAAGAAGAAGGGCGTTACTTACAAAACTCTAGCAAAGAGAAATGCTGCACTTGGTGGGGCATTAGGTGCAATAGCGGCTGCAGGAATTTTATCGGCGTGATTTTATGGGAATACAGAAGGATGTTAAGTCTGCTTGGAGAGATTCCAAGAAGTTCGCTAACAAGCATCCAGTTGTATCTTTACTAATCGGCGGTGCAGCAGCATATACCGCATTAAATATTTATTTCACTAGTTACGTGATGACAAAGGCATTCGAAATGGGGAATCAATAATGGCAAGAAAAAAGAGTGTTAGTAAGCAATTGCAAAATTATGGAAAGAAACACCCATATGTTTCACTTGCTCTAGCCGGCACTTTTGGTTATTACTTTTACGAGAGTTTCGTAAAGCCTAGAATGGCTGACGACGGACCAAATATGTACAAAAACCCAGCAGGACTTGGGATGACTACTTCGACTTCAACAACATCTTCTTCCTCTCACGGAGTTCCTGGAATGCTAGACGGTTCTACAGGAGAAATGAGTATGGACATCGATCCTACAAAATCTGGACTGTTTGGAGTCACAAAAAGTAACCCACATTGTCACTGTGGTGCAGGAATAGGTGGGCATTGCCACTGTGGCGCAGGAATGGGTGCAGTAAAGCAACTACCTAAGCAGGAGGAAATCGCATATCCTCACATGAAGGTTACAAAACTGCAAGGAGTAAGAAATAACCCAGCAGCATTTTTGAAGTATGATCAGACTCAACAACTTTCTGGATTCTCACCTTCTGCAAGAAGAAGAATTGGTCATGCTAGCAGCTCCTCTGGTCTAGGATATAGCCCTACTCTTGACACTCAATTTGAGAACCGAGAGGCGATGATGATGGGCGATTTGAAGAAGCATTCTGACATTCTCGGTCTTTCAGGGCTAATGCCCCTGGCAGGCGGAGACTGGTACGAATGATGCACAAGCATGCTCGTAAAGTCCCACGTTTTCACCCCGATTTGGAATGGGAAAGACAGAATCTTTCTAACGAATTCAAAGACATAAACCGTATGGCTCTTGACGATAAATACGGGAAAAACGCTGCACCACTAAGCAAGCGCAGAAATGGGATTGGCTTTACGGACAATAAAACTCCGGGACTATTCGGAGCCAAACCTAGGTATAAGTGGGTCAAGACCCAACATGGTAGAGTCAGAGTAGATGTAGACCAAGGCTGGGGTGTTAAGCAAGTTGGTGGAATACAGCAAACGATTAAGAATGCTGCTGACGATCCTAGAAAAGCCTACGTCATTGGTGGCTTAGTAGCCGTAGGAACATATACATTACTTGACTGGGTAACCCACAAACCTAATCGTACTAGATTTCAGAAAATGATAAGGAGGACGCCCGGCTCCCTAGTAATGGGAGCCGTAGCGCTCTCTATCTTTGCACCTAGTGCTTAATCACTCGTTGAGATTATTCTCTAGGAGAAGAGCAGAGTTAAGAAGAGCGGCAGTGCCTTCTTCCAACTCGTGGTTACTGACAGCCTGTGTCAATGCAACCTTCTTTCCCATTAGTTCAACAGTTATTGTTACCTGTGTCGTCTTGTCTTCACGCATATTTATCACCTTTCGGTAATCTATAGATTACCTGCACTTATACTTATAGGTTATGTTTCAGGAACATCTCTAAACTTGGGCAGTTTCTTCTCTTCTTTTGTGGGAATCCACTCTATATGCCCCTGACCTTCCGTTCTTTCCTTGGTAATCTTCCTTGCAGCACGGTGTCCCTTACCAAAAAGTTCGTCTTTCTTGTCGTACTTGTCGTGAGCGCCGCGAAGAGCCACCGCTTGTTCATTTGACCACGTTATTGCATGCTCTTGATTATCGGTTTGCTCTAACTTTCTCTTGAATCCAAATACCTCATCCCAAGGCTCTCCAAGACAAACGTGATTTTGTACAACATGGGACCAATCGCAACTATCGCACACGACTTTGAACAGATGATTCCACGGCTGAGTATCCCCTCGCGCGCCAGTTCTTTTACTTTCAATTACTACTGAATGAAACATCTTAGTTTCTGGATAATCACACATTGGACAAGGAAGCGGTTCACCCGTACTAGGGTGGGTCATTACCTCTCCATCAAGATTGATCTTTTTATCGGCTATGTCAGCGCAGATGGGGCATCTACGCCTAGTCTCCCACTCATTCGCCGTAATCTTCTCGTCCGCCATGGGAAACCTCTCCTGTCTCGCTATCAATAGAGTCAAACATTGCATTCATTAAAGCAGACATTGCCAGAAAACAAACTCCTCTCGGATCGCCGTCGTATTGTATAGCCAATAAACCTGACGAACTTCCTGCTGCAAATATGAAATCTTCTACACCCATCTCTTTTAGTTCTTGGGCAAACGCATTGACCTTAGCCATTACAGTTTCATCGCTCATTGTAAAGACGACTCCTGTAACTTAGATATCAAAGTACGCATTTTGCTTTCCTCTTCATCGAACCCATAAGTACTACAAATTTCATATACGACTTGTATTCTACCAACATAGGAAACTGGGCTCTTTTCCCACTTTTCATAGTCTTTTTCAAGTATATCTTGGATCTCTTTTTTGCGCTTTATCCAACAAGTATGGCATACAACAACAGCCTCTTTGACTTTACGCATTTTCACAACTTCTTCGGTATCTTCCCATTGGTTGTTTGCGAACTCATCGGCTTTGTCGATCACTACCTCCATCACATAGTTTTCATATAGTGCTTTTTGTAGCACATGACTTCTGGTAGGTTTCATACAAATTTTGCATGGCCCACTAGTCGTCTTTACATCGTCTCTTTCGAACAAATCCATAACTTTCGCAGCATTCCAATAGACTTAACTTATCCGGAACGCTTTTGTTTAAGTGTGTGTTGCGAAATACGTGGCAGGTAACAACGATTCAGATAAAGTTCAGATACACGGGACAACAGGTTCTGGCAACATTCGTGCAATATCGGCACTGACACAAGAAAACAATACGTCATTGTTGTTCACAAGACAGGGCCGAGAAGACTTTGCTTCGGCAACACATCCGCGGATGCAGGTGCCGAGCCACCAAATAGCAAAACAACTACCGCTACTTTGTGGACTACAAGATGTTGTAGCCCAAACAGGGTTTTTGATAACAGCAGACTCAAGTAATACTGTGACTGTCATGATTGGTGGAAACTCAGTAAGTTCTACAGACGGCATTCCGTTAGTAGCAGGACAATCTATATTCATAGATATAGTAAGGTTATCTAAGATATATGCTATAGCAGCAACTGACCCTACTAGCGAAACTTGTAATTTATTTTGGTTGGATATGTGATATTATGGGCTATATGACCTCACCGCCCGCATTGGCTGATTTAGATGGCGACGGTGACGTAGATGGTGTACTTCGTAGAATAAAAGATGGAACAGGGATTTCATTAAGCCTCAGCAACAACATACTGACGATCGACACATCTGGTGGAGTAGCGCATTATACAGATGGATCCCCTTTGGGAGAAGGAGAGAATGGAGATTTAGCAATAGACTATACTAACGGAGATATCTATCGTAAGGTTAGCGGTTCGTGGAGTCTTTTTGAGAACATACCGAGTCTATCTAGAACCAGAATGTTCATCGGTGGTTACAACACATCATCATGGTCAGCAGGGAAGTTTGGATTATACAGCGGTAAGTATTACTTTTACAAAACGCTATTTCCAGGCTGCTCTTCTACAAGCGATGTAGAAACCTATCTCACCAATCAAGGATTTACGGTAGGAACTAGGTTCATTTTCACACAGATAGACAACCACGACAATGTAGCAGTCTTTCGGGCCACAGATTCTACCACCTACACCAATGGAGAATCTGGGTATGAAAGTGGTACGGTAGGAGCCGACCATGTTGGTTTGGTATTGACTAAGGAATCAGGAATAACTTTCAGTACCGATGCCAGATATACAGTCGAAATAACTTCGCCAGTTAACTTCTTATTCGATTCTAGTGGAAATGCCACGATTTCTGCAGATTTGAGCATCAAAGAGTTCATTTTGACAACGGCAGAGCAAAGTACATCAGCAACAACCATATCAACCATAGACGAATGGGCGGTTGCGACGTATAGAAGCGCAAAATACGAGTATTCTATAACAAATACAGGGGCTAGCCCAGACGAGTATCATGTTGGGGAAATCATGGTAGTACACGACGGTACTAACTCGAAACACAACTCATATGGGGTAATCTTTACAGGCAACAGTCCTCTAGGTACGTTTAGTACGGACGTGTCGTCAGGTAATTGTAGACTCAGATTTACTCCAACAAGTAGTGACGCTATGACAATAAAAGTAGCAAGAAAAGCAATCAAGGTGTGATAGATGGCAAACGAATTTCGTGTAAAGAATGGGCTCATCATCGATGAAGTCAACACAAATGCCGGAAATGTAACTATTGCTGATGGAAATATCTCATCTGATGGTACAATGTCCATCGTTTCTACCAATAACGCAGCAAATGCGCTGTATCTTCATGTTAATGCTGGAACTTCTGAAACAATCAAGATCCACGCCGATCAAGGTGCTGGGTCAGGGTCAATCGAACTGACTTCGGATGCTGGCGGAATAGACGTAAACGCAGCAGGACTCATTTCTTTAGAATCATCAGCAGATGAAATACAAATTGGAACCACAATTGCAGATGGGCAAGTCATCACTATTGGTAAGTCTGGTGCGACTGAAATCAGTTTAGAACCACATGGTACGGCAGCAAGCGAAAAGATCAGCATCACAAATACTGCTGGAAATGCTGCTGACGCGATCAAGATTGCCGCAGCAGCCGGTGGACTTACTGTAGATGTTGCCGGAGACATCGTTCTTGACGCAGATGGCGCTGATGTGGTATTCAAGGATGGAGGAACATCAATTGGTACCTTCACTAATTCCTCCTCCGATTTTGTCATACAGTCGAATGTACAGGATAAAGACATAATTTTAAAGGGTAACGATGGAGGTTCTACAATATCTGCGCTAACTTTGGATATGTCAGCAGCAGGTAACGCTTATTTCTATAATAAGGGAATATTCAACGATACAGCATTAGATCCCACTGCAATTGTTCAAGTAAATGGAGATGCACTATCTAGCGGAGACGCTTGGACTTCTAACAGCGGTACATGGTCTGCTAACGGTCATAACTACTCTGAATTGAGACTATACTCCGATATTGCAAATGACGATATCAACGGTACTACCTACGCTGGTGCTACAAACATGGTTGTTCTGCATAACGCAGAAAACGTAACTTCAAGCGAGCAGGGTATTGTATTTACTGTCGGTGATGGTGGAACGGGTTCTACTTGGGGAGCAGGAAGAAATCCAGATGGCGAGTTCCAAATCGGACATAGAGCAAAAGACTTCGATGCTGATATGGGCAATACTGGTGCCGTAATGAAATCCGCTCAAGGACTTTTGACTGTGGATACATCTGGTAATCAGATATTGGAAGCAGATGGTGCAAGTCTTGGTTTCCGTAGTAACAGCGAACTAACGAGGATTAGAGGCTCCGCATCGGCATCAGCCTCAGTTCTCTATTCATTGCCACCCGCTGACGGTAGCAACACCAACGTTCTAACAACTAACGGAAGCGGCGCTCTTTCTTGGGCATCAGCAGGCGGAGGAGCCGCATCCTCACTTGCAGCAGACGATTTGACTGCTGGTGACGCAGCGGTTGGTTTCTCCACGTCATCTGGAGCGATAACCATAGACTCTAACGCAGCCGGAGTTACAATAGACGGACATACAGGAGTGACAATACAGTCCACCAACTCTGGAAATATCCTTTTGGACTCTGTAGCAGAAATCGTACTCGATGCGGATGGCGGACAGGTACACATCAAAGATGGTGGAGCAGACCATTTCTTACTAGATTGTGATGCAACTGCTTTCACGATTTACGATGATCAAGACACAGGCGATTTATTCTCGATTACAGTGGCCCAACACGGTGCGACCACAATAGCAACAGTGGATGACGATGCTACAGCAGCGAATCTAACACTCGATATCGATGGTGACATAACACTCGATGCAGATGGCGGGAATATCATATTCGCAGATGCAGGAACTACTTACATTGATTTCGCTGTAGATGGATCGACTGACACAATGACTGTCACAGGCGCACTTGTAGTAGATGCTTCCGGTGATATAACTCTCGACGCAGATGGTGGAGATGTGGTTCTGAAAGATGGTGGAACCCAATTCGGCTCGCTAACAAACTCCAGTGGAAACTTGATTATCAAGTCAGGTTCCACCACCATGCTAACTGGAAGTGGGGCGAATGCTACTGTAGCCGGAAATTTAGTAGTGACCGGAAATTTGACAATCAATGGTACAACGACCGAAGTCTCCAGCACAAGCATAACGGTTGAGGATGCACTACTTGAACTAGGAATGGTAGATGGTTCTGCACCTTCTTCTACAACTTCGATCGATCTTGGTATACTTGTGAACTACTATGCTTCTTCTGCTAAGAAGGGCGCATTCTTCTGGGATACTTCTGCAACTTGCTGGGCACTCACAGAAGTAGCAAGCGAGGATGGCGCCCAAGTTCTAACTCCTACCGCTGGTGCTACTGAGATGAGATACTACTATGACGCAGCGAACTACTTTTCGATAGCGGTTGCTGCTGATGGGGCAACTACGCTTTCAACTGTAGATTCTGATGCTGCTGCTGGTAACCTACAGATTACGGCAGACGGAACAGCAGAGATTGAAGGAACAACAATTACGCTCGACTCTGCCGGTGATATCGAACTAAACGCAGACGGTGACGATATCAATCTAAAGGCTGGTTCGACTTCCTTCGGATCGTTTACCAACAACAGTGGTGTGCTACAAATCAAGTCCGCTACGGATAAGGAACTTGAAATCAGATCCGAGCGAGACATGACTTTCGTCATAGATGATGACGCTAGCGATTCAAACAGTTTCTTCAAATTCGAGGCACAAGACAACACACTTGCCGATTCGACTAACTTCGATGCCAGAGTCGGCCCAGTCACAACGAAATACTACTCAACCAGCCTTTTACTAGGACAAACAGAGTTTGGTAAGGGTGTGATTGATGAGGGCAGTGGGGCAGAAGGTACGCTCTTTACCTACGATGGAACTGTATTCGGTGCAGTAGAGGTTACAATACATCTTACTGATGGAACGACAGATCAGATCAACAAAATGCTGATCTGCGCTGAGACAGCAAGCGGAGATGCAGTTAATTACTCAAATTACAGCGTTCTTTACAGCGATGGTTCCACAGAGTTAGGAACAGTCCGGGCAACCATAAGTTCCAATACAGTTTCTGTGAAAGTCGACGCAGATGATAACGATACAGTCACCTACGCGGTGACATTTTTAGCATGAGGTGATTACTAAAGGCAACAATAGT
>MDSV01247397.1_pt1 | contig 17442 bp, 17 predicted proteins | sample 810851 | NCBI WGS metagenome assembly MDSV01 (sample SAMN05326640, study PRJNA326480) | marine metagenome | isolation source: seawater | place: Atlantic Ocean: North East | collected 2012 | reverse complement strand
TTCAGGTGCAATTGCTCAAGGAATGAAAATATGGAATTTAACTTCTAAGCCTAAGTCAGTTGATTTTCTCCAAGCTTTATCCGCATCCGGTCAGATTGGACTTATAAATAACTATCAAAAAGAGTTTAAGAGATTTGATTTAATCGCTGCACAAGTTTTATTAAGCCATTCAGATTTTGGTGTGAAAAGCCGTTTTGAGAATGCTAAAAACAGTATTTTTAATCTTTTGAAACTGGGCGCCATCCCAATAATCAATGAAAACGACTCAATATCTACAGAAGAAATTTTAAATGGGGATAATGATAGGCTGAGTGGAAAAGTCGCAACATTATTAAACTCAAGAAAACTTTTTATCCTCACAGATCAAAATGGCTTATATGATAAAAATCCTGATCAAAATTCAGATGCAAAGTTAATTAGTAAAATTAACCTCAATAAGTTTGATTTCAAGAGAGTATCTTTTGGAAACTCAGGTATTTTAGGCAGGGGGGGAATGACAACTAAGATAAAAGCTGCAAGGGATTATCTCAATAAAACTAATGAAGTTTGGATTTTAAATGGCAACGAGAAAGGGATTGTCGAGAGCACAATTCAAAAAAAACCCTTAGGAACAAAAATATATTTAGCCTAAACTCTTTATAGATTTACTTAATCTAGACTTTTGACGAGCAACCGCATTTTTGGGAAGGACCTTTTTATTAGCTAATTTGTCTAAAGCTTTTTGAGTTGTAATAAATAGATCTTTAGCCTTGGTGGCATCGTTTTCTGCGATAGCTGCTTCAACATTTCTAATCATGGTCCTCATAGATGATCTTTGTGAGCTCTTTAGAGAGTTACGAGAATTTGCTTGCCTAGACCTCTTTTTAGCTGATTGGATATTCGCCATAGAGGGCGATGATGAAGATATATTTGCTTTATGTCAACAACAGTTTATTTATTTTTTAAAATTTCATATAGAAATTTTTCTGAGAATCAATGGTGGAGGCGGCGGGTATCGAACCCGCGTCCATCTATCCATCCCCTCCGGCTCTACATGCTTAGGTTCATCTTTTAAGTTCCTTTCTAAATCTCCGATGAGCAGGATAGATAGCAAGTATTCTGTTAAAGCTTTTTAGAAAAATCACAGAAATATTTTTCTAAGCAGCCTATTAATCGACCCTTAATTAACCTAATAGGCGTCAGTTAAAAAGGGCTAGCCTAATTAAGCAGCTAGAGCGTAGTTTGCTTTATTGCCAACTAATTGTTTTGTAACTTTTTTTTACGAGCAAATTACAAGCTCGACATGCACCTCGGGTTCAAAAACAAATGTCTAATCCATTTCACCCCCAGAGGGTCACTATTTTAATTATTTTATTTAAAGTTGCTATGAAAATTCCTACTTTTTGCTTTCTCTCTTTCCCATTCTTTTCGTTTGATACTTTCTCTTTTATCAAACCTAGATTTACCTTTTCCAAGACTGATTTTTATTTTTATCAAGTTATCTTTCCAGAAAATTTTTGTTGGCAGGCATGTCAATCCTTTTTCTTTTGTAGCTTTAAATATTTTTGAAAGTTCAGATTTAGTAAGAAGTAATTTTCTAGTCCTTAAAGGATCAACTTTTTGTGTTACTTCCGACAATGGAGAAATAGACATTCCAATAAGCCAAGCTTCACCATTTTTCATCAAAACATAGCTATCTTTTATGTCACTCCTCGATGATCTAATAGATTTTACTTCCCAGCCTTTTAATGAAATTCCGGCTTCAAAATGTTCTAAGAGTTCATAATTAAATTTAACCTGACGGTTTTCTAAAATAGGCTTTCTATTTATTTTATTTTCTTGACTCATCTTTGTAGTATATCTTGCATAGAATTCAAAAATAATTAAATGAGTAATACAAAAATTTGGAAGGGTAATTCTACTTTTATTCTTGCAGCATCAGGTTCAGCAGTTGGTCTAGGAAATATTTGGAAATTTCCTTATATGGTTGGTTCAAACGGTGGAAGCGCCTTTGTAATTGTCTATCTGATTTGTATTTTAGCTATAGGTCTGCCTGTAATGGCCTCAGAAGTCCTCGTAGGAAAATTTGGAAGACAAAGCCCTATTAATTCTCTTAAAAAATTAACTATAAAAAATCAGATCAGTGAATATTGGAAGTTTTTAGGAATTTTTGGTGCTTTAGCAGGGCTTTTAATTCTTTCATATTATAGTGTATTTGCTGGAATGGCTTTTTCATATGTTTTTAATCTATTTCCTTCCGGCTTAGAAAATCCATCTTCATATTCTTCAGCTTACTTTTCTCATCTTTCCGCTTCTCCTCTGGTCCTAATTTTTTGGCATTCTTTGTTTCTAATGATTACCTGCTTAATAGTTGGCATTGGTGTAGTGAGGGGTATTGGGCGATCAGTAAATATTTTAATGCCTGCCTTATTCCTATTCGTAGTTTTGTTGTCTGTATATTCAGCAGCTACGGGAGATTTAAATGCCACACTTTCATTTCTTTTTAGTCCAGATTTTTCATCTTTGACACCAGCTGTAATTTTAAGCGCAATGGGTCAAGCTTTTTTCTCTTTATCTATAGGCATGGGGGCAATTATGGCTTATGGAGCTTACATGCCAGAAAAACAACTTATTGGCAAAACAGTCTTGATGATTATTTTGCTAGATACTCTTGTTGCCCTTTCCGCAGGTATTGCTATTTTTCCAATTGTTTTCAGTAATTCATCTCTTGCAGTTACTGCAGGTCCTGGTTTAATTTTTGAAACTTTACCCGTAGCTTTCTATTCCTTACCAATGGGTGCTTTTTTTTCAATTATTTTCTTTGTATTGATAACAATTGCAGCTTTAAGTTCAGCCATTTCGCTTTTAGAGCCTTTCACTGCTTGGATGGAAGAACTATTAAAAATTAAAAGAAAAATCATTGTTATTTTTATAGGCCTATTTGTGTGGTTTTTAGGAATAGGAAGTATTTTTTCTTTTAATATCTGGTCAGATTTAAGATTTATGAATTTAAATTTTTTAGAATTTTTAGATTTTGTTACAAATAATGTAATGCTTCCTTTAGGTGGACTATTTGTTGCTATTCTCGTTGGATGGGTGCTTCCAAGAAAATTTGTTAAAGAAAATATTAAGTTGAATAACTATTCATTCAAAGTTTTTATATTCTTTTTAAAATACATTTCTACTGGATCTATTTTTCTGGTTTTTTTGTACTCTCTATTATAGACCTCTCTTCAAAATTCTCGTTTTCTTCATTTTTTGTAATAGTTTTCCATTCAACTAGTCTGTTTTCCTCAAAAAACATAACATGATGAACAGTCGCTCTTTTTGTTTCACCAATAATTTCAAATCCGATATAGTCCCATCTGTTCTTATTAAAGGGGTCATTTATTGAGGGAGTTCCCATTATGTACCTTACTTGAGCTTTAGTAAGTCCTTCTTCCATCTTAGAAAGCATTGATTTGCTAACAATATTTCCTTGGGCTACAGGAACTTGATAGAAGTTGCTTGCGCAGGAATTAAGAAAAAAAATAGTTATAATGAGAAAAGGATTATAGAATTTCACATTTAGATTTAAGCATATTTTTTTGAGATGAGCGAAGATAAAAATTTAAGAAAGGCTGGTTTAAAAGTTACTTTGCCAAGAGTTAGAATTTTAGAAATTTTTGAACAGTCATCCGAAAGACATCTTAGTGCTGAAGATATTTACAATAAAATTAGAGAAGCTGGAGATGAAGTTGGCCTAGCAACTGTTTACAGAGTTTTAACGCAATTTGAATCAGCTGGAATATTAATGAAGCAAAATTTCGAGGACAATTATTCTGTTTATGAACTAGTTTCTGAAGATCATCATGACCATATGGTGTGTATAGATTCTGGAGCAGTGATTGAATTTAAAAATGACTTGATTGAAGAAGAACAAGAAAAAATAGCCAAAGAGCATGGCTATAAAATTGTCGATCATAAATTAGTTTTATATGTGAAACCCTTAGATGAAGAAAAATAAAGAACAAGAAAAAAGTACTAAGTCGAAAGCAATAGATTCTGAACAAGAAAAAAAAATCAGTGACAATTCAACAGAAGTTGAAAAAGAGACTCAAATTGTTGTTTTGGAAGAAACAATTAAAGCCCTCGAAGAGAAAGTTTTAAGATCTCATGCTGAGGTAGAAAATGTTAGAAAAAACTCCCAAAAAGAGATTCTTAAGTCAAGGGTCTTTTCAGCAGAGCTAATAACTAAAGACTTGCTTTCTCCTATAGATAATCTACAGAGATCTCTTCAACATACTGAAGAGAACATTCCGAGAAGTCTAGTGGAGTTAGTTTTAAAGGAGATATCTGAAGCTCTTACAAACAACAATATTGAAACAATAGATCCTTTAGGAGATAAATTTGACCCAAATATCCATGAAGCTTTATCAATTAAAGAGGATAAGAGCAAGGAAGGGGAAGAAATTTTAGAAGTTATTCAAAAAGGTTATAAAATTCAAGATAGGGTAATTAGGCCAGCATTAGTAATTGTTAATAAAATTTAGTTTTTCCTTGTTTTTTCTCTCTTTACCCCCATTAAAGATAGAGAAAATGTAAAGGAGCTAAAAAAATGTCAAAGATAATAGGGATAGACCTTGGAACCACCAATTCCTGTGTGGCGGTTTTGGAAAGTGGTAAACCAAAAATAATTGAAAATTCAGAAGGCGATCGAACAACTCCTTCTGTTGTTGCGTATACAGACAATGAGACAATCGTTGGTCAAAGTGCTAAGCGACAGGCAGTAACTAATCCAGAAAATACCTTATATGCCATAAAAAGACTCATAGGGAGAAAATTTGATGGAGAAATTAAAAAGGAAGCGGAATCAACACCGTTTAAAATTATTAAAGCGAATAACGGAGATGCATGGGTTGAAGTAAAAAATGAAAAGCTTGCCCCCCAACAAATTTCTGCACAAGTTCTGATAAAAATGAAAAAGTCGGCTGAAGACTATTTAGGACACGAGATCAAGGAGGCTGTTATTACGGTACCGGCATATTTTAACGATTCTCAAAGGCAGGCAACCAAAGATGCAGGAAAAATAGCTGGTTTAGAAGTCAAAAGAATAATTAACGAACCGACGGCAGCTGCGTTGGCTTTTGGTATGGATAAAAAAACTGGCGATCAAAAGGTTGCGGTTTATGATTTAGGCGGCGGTACATTTGATATATCAATTATTGAATTAGCTGAAATAGATGGTGAAAAGCAATTTGAAGTTCTCTCCACGAATGGAGATACATCTTTAGGAGGAGAAGACTTTGATAATGTTCTTATCGACCATTTAGTAGGAGAGTTTAAAAAAGAACAGAACTTTGATCTTACCCAGGATTCATCAGCAATTCAAAGACTGAAAGAGGCGGCAGAAAAGGCAAAGATAGAGCTGTCTTCAAATCAGCAAACTGAGATCAACCTTCCTTATATTACTGCTGACTCATCAGGACCTAAACACTTACTCCTAAAACTCACTAGAGCAAAGCTAGAATCTTTAGTTGGAGATTTAGTTGCTAAAACTTTAAAACCTGTAGAAATAGCTCTGAAGGATGCAAAACTTTCAACGTCTGAAATTAGCGATGTAATCTTAGTAGGCGGCCAAACTAGAATGCCTCTTGTCCAAGAAAAGGTAAAAGAATTCTTTGGGAAAGAGCCTAGAAAAGATATAAATCCTGACGAGGCAGTTGCTGCTGGGGCAGCAATTCAAGGAGCGGTTTTGGCAGGCGATGTTACAGATATTCTTTTATTGGACGTAACTCCATTAACCTTAGGTATTGAAACCATGGGAGGGGTAATGACGCCTTTGATTGAAAAAAATACAACTATCCCAACAAATAAATCTCAGATATTTTCGACTGCTGAAGATAACCAGACAGCTGTTACCGTAAATGTCGTTCAAGGAGAAAGAAAGCAAGCCAAAGATAACAAACAACTTGGTTTATTTAATTTAGATGGAATACCGGCTGCACCTAGGGGAATGCCACAAATCGAAGTTTCTTTTGATATAGATGCAAATGGTATTTTGAATGTTTCTGCAAAAGATAAAGCTACCAATAAAGAGCAATCTATAACGATTCAGGCTTCAAGTGGTTTATCTGACGAAGAAATTGAAAAAATGGTTCAGGATGCGGAAGCAAATGTTGAAGAAGATAAGAAATTTGAAGAACTTGTACAAGCCAGAAATGCTGCTGATACTTTAATACATGGTTGCAAAAAAACTTTGGAGGAATCCGCAGACAAAGTTGAAGCTGACGAAAAAGAAAACATAGAAAGCGCAATTTCAACTTTAGAAGAAGCTCTAAAAGGCGAGGATAAGAGCGACATAGAAGAAAAGACCAAATTACTTGCTGATGCCTCTTCATCCTTGGCCCAAAGATTATATGCAGAGCAGCAGTCAGCACAAGAAAATCAAAACGACTCTAATTCTGAATCTGACAATACTTCATCTGATGATGTTGTCGATGCGGACTTTGAAGAAGTAAAAGAAGAGAAAAGTTAAGACGTCTCTAAAACATCATGAGCAAAAGAGATTATTATGATGTCTTAGGTGTAAGTAAATCTGTAGGAAAGGACGAACTTAAAAAAGCTTATCGAAAATTAGCAATGAAATATCATCCGGATAGAAATCCAGATGATAATCAGGCAGCCGAAAAGTTTAAGGAATTGTCGGAAGCTTATGAGATTCTGTCTGATGACCAAAAAAGACAAACTTATGACAGCTTTGGTCATGACGGTGTAAATTCTTCATTTTCAAGTTCTCAAGGAGCAGCAGATGCCTTTAGTGATATTTTTGGGGATATTTTTTCAGATATTTTTGGTGGATCAACAGGCAGCAGATCTTCAAGAGGCTCAGACTTAAGTTACAGCTTAGAAATTTCTCTCGAAGATGCGGTTTTTGGGAAGTCCATGAACATAGAAATTCCCTCAAAAGAAAGATGTAAAGGATTGTGGAACCGTTGCTCTTATTGTGGCGGGGCAGGCGCTATTCGACAGCAACAAGGCTTTTTTTCTATGCAGCAAACCTGTCCTCATTGTCGAGGAGAAGGGGAAATTCATGATTCCGATTGCTCCATTTGCAATGGAAACGGTTATATCCATAAGAATAAGAAGCTTTCTGTGAAAGTTCCTGCTGGTGTTGATGATGGAGATAGAATTAGATTATCTGGAGAAGGTGACCATGGTAGGGGTGGAATTCGGGGAGACCTTTATATTTCCCTGAATGTAAAAAAACATTCAATTTTTGAAAGAGACGGAAGGCATCTTTATTGTGAAGTTCCCTTAGATTTTGTAGATGCTGCACTGGGCGGTTCTATAGAAGTTCCTACTTTAGTTGGAAAAGCGAAGATAAAAATTCCATCAGGAACTCAAAGTCATAAGATTTTTAGACTTAATGGCAAAGGAATTAAACCTTTAAGAGGTGGGAGAGTAGGAGATATCTTAGTTAGGGTTATTGTCGAAGTTCCAGTAAACTTAAATTCAAAACAAAAAGATTTACTGAACGATTTCAAAGCCAATATGTCTCATAAAGAAAACTCTCCTTTGATGAACTCTTGGATTAACTCTGCGAAAGATTTTTTTAAAAATTTATGACATCTAATATTTCTCCAGCGAAATTGACAAAATTAATTTTAGTTGGAGCTACTGGGAAATTAGGCAAATCAATTTCTAATAATAATTATGTTACTTATGGAATTTGTTCTAAAGATAATCCTCTTCTCGGAAAGAAAATAGATGATATCCAAGAACCATTGATTTCTTCTTTATCAGAAGTAAATTTTGAAGTCGCAATTGCGCCTTTGGTTATTGATGCCTCTTCTCCTGAGAATTTTGATAATGTCTATGATTTTTGTTACAAAAACAAAACTCCCTTAGTACTTGCCTCAACTGGACATCAGCAAAAACAGATAAAAAAACTAGAGAAATTAGCAAAAAAAGTTGCTGTTTTGAAAGCCCCTAATTTAAGTGAAGGTATAGCATTTTTCAAACAAGAGTTGCTGACGCCAATGATACAACTAGTTAAGAGAAAAATTTATGATTCGAATTCTTTGGCAAGTGATTCTTTAGCTCCTGATTTAAAAATAAAGATTCGTGAAACACATCATGAGAAAAAAAAAGATGCTCCATCCGGTACTGCTCTTGATTTGAAAGATTTTATTCAGAAAGATATTAATTCTTTAGAAATTGAAATAGAGTCAGTAAGAGATAAGTCATCTGTAGGAAAGCATGAGGTTATTTTCACAATTAAAAATGAAGAATATATAGTCTCTCATAATGCTTTGAGCAGAGATATATTTGGAGAGGGAATAAACTTAGCTCTATCTCTAAAAGATAAAAATCCTGGTATCTATTCAATGGCTGATCTTTTAAAAGGTTAACATTATCTCTTTATTATCATTTCTTAGTATGTTCTAATTCGCGTTCTGTTAAATACAGATAAAACACACACTCGGATGGATAGAGTATTAGGGTGCTGAAATTGCTCAATCTCAGTTTAATACTTAGCCGCGAGGAGGAATAACCCAGCCTAAGGGCTACAATAAAAGGAGCAATTTATGGATGTATCCATAGAACAAATGTTAAAAGCCGGAGTTCACTTCGGTCACCAAACAAGGTTTTGGAACCCAAAAATGGAAGAATACATTTTTGGAGACAGAAATAAGGTTCACATTATCAATCTAGAGAAAACCTTGGAATGTCTTTCCCCAGCCGTTGATTTTTGTAAAAAACTTTCTGCATCAAATAACCGAATTCTTTTTGTTGGAACTAAAAGAGCTGCCAGGAGGGTTATCAAAGAAGAGGCTGAAAGATGCAACATGCCATTCATTAACTATAGATGGCTTGGCGGCATGCTAACAAACTATAAAACTGTTAGATCATCGATAAGAAGATTAGAAATTTTAAATATTCAAGAAGAGGAAGGTAAATTTGAAAACTTAACAAAAAAAGAGGTGTTAGGAATCAAAAGAGAAATGGAAAAGTTAGATAGGTCAATTGGCGGTATTAAAAATATCGGAGGCCTTCCTGAAGCACTTTTTGTTGTTGATGTCGAAAATGAAAAAATCGCTATTGCAGAGGCAAAAAAAATGGGGATTCCAATTATAGGAATTGTTGATACCAACTCTGACCCCGATAATGTTGATTTTATTATTCCTGGAAATGATGACGCTATAAGATCAATTTCTTTAATATCTAGAATTATTTCTAATGCATGTCTTGAAGGCTCTGAAATGTCAGGAGCAGTTAGAACATCTAAAGATGGACCTGTCGTTGTTAAGAAAACTTCTTCTGAAGAAGATATTTCTTCTAAAAATCCAAACCAAGATGAAACTCTTGATAATACAGAGGAATTATAGATGACAATAAAAGCACAAGATGTGAAAGCGCTCAGAGAAAAAACTGGTCTGGGCATGATGGAATGCAAAAAAGCTCTTCAAGAAGCAGATGGAAATTTAGATGATGCAATTAAAAATCTTAGAAAAAGTAGTGCTTTAAAAGCAGAAAAGAAAGCTTCTAGAACTGCTGTTGAAGGAGTTATTCTCTCTAAGCTATCCGATAAAGAGATTATTTTTGTTGAAGTAAATTGTGAAACAGATTTTGTTGCAAAAGATGAAAACTTCGTTAGTTTTTGTAATGAAACTTTAAACACCGCTATTGAACATTCATCAAAAAAAGATCATTTGGATGAGGTTTCAAAATCTATGGAAGACCAAAGAATGTCCTTAGTTCAAAAAATTGGGGAAAACATAATAATCAGAAAGATAGAAAAAGTTTCCGGAGACATTTTAGAATCATATATACATTCCAATAATAAAATTGCCGCCGGGGTTTCTCTCCAAGAGGGAAGTAAGGATATAGCAAAAGAAATAGCAATGCATATTGCAGCAACTAATCCTTTAGTGATATCTCCGGAAGATTTAGATGAATCATATATAAATTCTGAGAGAGAAATCTTTAGGTCTCAAGTAGAAAAGGAGAATAAGCCTGAAGAAATCAGAGAAAAAATGATAGAAGGAAAGTTAAATAAACAACTTGCTGATGTAAGTTTGCTTAAACAACCATTTGTTAAAGACCCTTCGAAAACCGTTGAGGTTTTTTTATCAGAGTCCAACGCAAAAATATCCTCATTTATAAGATTGGAGGTTGGAGAAGGAATTGAAGTTGAAAAAAAGGATTTTGCTGAAGAAGTTCAATCTCAACTTGAAAGCTGAATAATGTCTTGCTTGAACAGAGTTTTTTTATAGTTAACTGGATAAATGATAGGCGTACTTTTGTATAACTAAAATGATAGAAGAAACAAAATTAGAGACCGAAGAGCAAATGAATAAAACTATTTCTTCTTTGGAAAAAAAACTTTTAAGAATAAGAACCGGCAGAGCAAATCCTTCTTTATTGGAGTCTGTGGAAGTTGAATATTATGGATCCAATACACCCATTAACCAAATGAGCAATATTTCTGTTGAGGATGCAAGGACTTTAACAATTGTACCTTGGGAGAAAGATCAAGTTCAAAATATAGAAAGGGCAATTCAGTCATCAGATATCGGACTTCAACCAGCAACTACAGGAGATGTAATAAGAGTAATTGTTCCAGAGCTCACTGAAGAAACGAGAAGAGATTTGATTAAAGTTGCTAAATCTGAAGCCGAAAATTCTAAAGTTGCTATCCGAAATCAGAGAAGAGATGCAAATGCTATGTTAAAGGAATTTTCCAATGAAAAAGAAATTTCTCAAGACGATTTAAGAAGAGGTGAAGAGCTGATACAGAAACTTACTGACAATTTTATTGAAAAAATTGAAAAACTTCTTGAAAAAAAAGAATCTGATCTTTTAGAAATTTAATTATGAAACAAAGCCTTAACCATGTTTCCATTATCATGGATGGAAATAACAGATGGGCAAAAATCAAAGGCATCTCTTCCAGAGAAGGTCATAAAGAAGGAGTAAAAAAAGCAAGGCTTGCTGTTGAATTTGCTTTAGAAAATAAAATTAGTTATTTAACTTTATTTGCATTCAGCACAGAAAATTGGTTAAGAGATAAGGCGGAAGTGAATGATCTCATATCACTTTTTTTTGATGCTTTAGAAGAGCAAACTCCTAAACTTATTGAAGAAAAAGTTAAATTAAATTTTATCGGAGATATATCCAGATTTAATAAAAAGTTAATAAAAAGGATAAAAAAATCTACTCAAGAGACAGAAAAATATAATCCTCAATTAAATTTAATCATTGCTGCAAGTTATGGCGGCAAATGGGACATCATAAATTCAATAAATAAAGCCATTTCGGAAAATAAAATAATAGAGTTCTCTGAGAATGATTTAGAGAGAAACCTTGAGACCAAAGATTTTCCAGAACCAGATTTGATTATTCGTTCGGGAGGAGAAAAGAGACTAAGTAACTTTTATCTATGGCAATCTTCTTATTCAGAACTTTATTTTTCCGACAAATTTTGGCCTGATTTTGATAAGACTGACTTGAAGAAAGCTTGTGCAGATTACTTTAAAAGAAAAAGAAAATTTGGAGCGCAATCAGGCTAAATCATGAAGCGTCTTTTTACCGGACTATTTCTTGGGATTTTAGTTTTGCTTTTTGTGTTTTATACAAACAATCTTTTTTTTTCAATTATCCTAGTTTCAATACTTCTATTTTCCCTATATGAACTTTTAAGGTTTAAAGTTAAGTTAAATTTATTTTCTGGAATAACGCTCTTATTCATATTATTAAACATTGTTCTGGTTTATCCAATCACAGAAATTTTTTCTCGAAATTTATTTTTTACTGCTCTTTTAATCTCAGTCATAGCTGATGTGTCAGCTTTAAGCATGGGAAAACTTTTTGGAAAAAAAATAATTTTTCCTAATATAAGCCCAAATAAAACTTTAGAAGGTTTTATATCTGGAATTTTCTTCCCAGCTGCATTTATTCTATTATTTTCTTATCTTGCTCAATTTGAATTTGCATTCATTAACGTTCTTTTTAAGTTTTTAGAAATAAAGCCCATGTTGATTTCATTTGGATACATCCTCACCTTTTTTGCGCTAGTTTTTTGTTCCATGATGAGTGTTATAGGAGATTTAATTGCAAGCAAAACTAAAAGATTATTAGATATAAAAGATTTTGGAAATTTATTACCAGGACATGGAGGATTCCTAGATAGGTTAGATAGCCACTTAATCTGTATCCCTGTATTTCTATCTATAAATAGTTTGATCTAATGCAAAAGATTATAATTTTAGGTTCAACTGGTTCTGTAGGGAGGTCTTCCCTAAAGATTATTAATCAAAATAAGGAGTTGTTTGATGTTCTTGGTCTGGCGGCTTTTTCAAACGAAAAATTGATACGTGAACAATCAAATAAATTCAAAAATGCAAAAACATATTTAGAAAGTCCTAAAAATAAAAATTATTCAGATAAACAAATATCAAAAGAAGCTCTTTATGAGCTTATTTCAAGCCCAGAGGTAGATACAGTAATCGCAGCAATATCAGGATCAGATGGGTTAGAACTTACCTATCACTCAATTATTTCTGGAAAAAAAGTACTTTTAGCAAACAAAGAACCATTAGTTATGGCAGGCGAATTTTTGATTGATCTCGCAAAAAAAAATAATTCAAAAATAATACCTATTGATTCCGAGCATTGCTCAATTCATCAATCTATAAATAATAGAGATATTCAAAGCGTATCCAAAATTACCCTTACTTGTTCAGGAGGTCCTTTTTATTCCCTTCCAAAATCAAAATTTAAAAATATTTCTTTGAGAGATGCTCTTAAACATCCAATTTGGAAGATGGGTAAAAAAATATCTATAGATTCATCAACTTTAATGAATAAAGCTCTTGAAATAATAGAGGCTAAATATTTATTTGAAATAGACCAAAAAAAAATTGATGCAATTATTCATCCCGAAGGAATTGTTCATTCTTTAGTAGCACTAACTGATGGGACTGTTTTAGCATCTATGGCAAAACCTGACATGAAAATTCCAATCTTATATGGATTGGGGTTTCCTGAAACTATGAATAACAAGACGAATAGAATGGATATTCAAAAGCTATCAAAATTAACATTTGAAAAGATAAATAAGAAAAAGTTTCCATCTATTGATTATGCATATTTCGCAATAAATCATGGCCAAGGAATGCCAATTGTATTGAATGCAGCAAATGAAATTGCTGTCCAAAGTTTTATGGATAGTGGAATTCTTTTCGAAGATATATTTAAGGTGATTTCAAAAACTATCAATTATGCTGTTAAAAACAATTTGAAGTTAAAGTCTGTATCATTGGATTCTATTTTGAATTTTAATCATGAAATCAAAGAAATCGCCTCTAAAAATCTTTATTCGTTCATAAAATGATTTACTTAATTTATATTTTTTCTTTCTTAATACTTATTTCGATTGTTGTATTCATTCATGAGTTAGGCCATTTTTCTTTTGCTAGATTATTTGGTGTAAGAGTTTTAGATTTTTCAATAGGATTTGGAAAATCCATCAGCAGCTGGAAAACAAAATCCAATACAGTTTTCAACCTAAGAATTCTTCCTTTTGGAGGATATGTTCAAATGAATAGTAAAGAAATTTCATCAGATAAAAATGAATCTGATTCTTTTGAATCAAAAAAATATTATCAAAAAATTTTAATCACTTTGGGTGGCCCTCTTTTTAATTTTTTACTAGCTTTATTTATACTTTTTGCAATCAATCTATATGGAGTTAATAAGGTAACACCAATCATAGGGGGCATAATTCCAAATTCTTTAGCCGAATCTTCGGGGTTACAAAAGAAAGATTTAATTTTAGATATTGATGGAGACGAAATTTCTTCCTATTCTGATGCTCAGCTAATACTTTCAAAACGTTTAGGAGACTCAGGATCTTTAAAAATTAAAGTTTTGAGAGGCAAAGATGTTGTTTCCCATGAAATAAAAATTTTGGAGTGGCTAAGTAAAGAGGAGCCAGGAAATTTAATGTTTTCTCTTGGTATTGTTCCGCCCATTGAACCAGTAATTGGAGATGTTCTTTCTTCTAGTCCTGCAGAGGAGGTAGGCCTATTAGCTGGAGATAAAATTATTAAAATAAATGAAAAAAGCATCAATGATTGGTCAGAAATAAGAGATATTGTAAATAACGAACAAGGAAATGAAATCTCAGTTCTTATAGAAAGAGAAGAGGTTCTAAGGACTTTTAATATAAAACCTAAATTATCTGAAGATATCTTGAATTGGCAGATTGGAGTAAGCTCAGCATTTATTCTTAGCCCCGATGCAAAAAATATAATAAGTTATGGAGTGATAAGATCTTTTCAAAACTCAATTAACCAAACTTATTCGGTAATAGAAAATTCTTTAATTTTTTTTAAAAAAATAATACTTGGACAAATTTCTTCTAAAAATCTTGGAGGTCCAGTAATGATAGGTCAGTATGCAGGTGAATCTGTAATTTATGGAGGAATTTATTCTTTTATTTACTTTATGGCTTTCATAAGTATAAGTTTGGGCCTTGTAAACTTATTTCCTTTGCCAGTTTTAGACGGAGGACAGGCTCTAATCCTCACTATTGAAAGAATAATTGGAAGAGAATTACCGGTAAAACTCCTCGACATCTTTTATAAGCTTGGAGGCATGTTACTTATCTTCCTTTTTGTGTTCGTTTTTTTTAATGATATCTTTAGAATTATTCTCTAAATATGAAGGCAAAAATTTTAATCTTTCTTTTAATTTCTTTTTCTAATATTTTTTATGCGGAAGAAGAATCTTGGGTTTTAGACGACATAAGAATAACTGGTTTACAAAGAGTTTCAGCTGGAAGTGTTTTTGCTGTTATGCCGGTCGGTATAGGGGACATAATTACCCAAGGCCTTTATAAAGAAATTGCTGTTTCTATTTTTAAAACAGGAAAGTTCGACGATGTAAATCTTGGTAGAGATGGCAATGCTTTATTGATAAATCTGAAAGAAAGACCAACCATTGATGAAATAGTCATTGAAGGAAATAAAGCTATTCAAACAGATGCTCTCCTTGACGGCTTACGAAATTCTGGAATATTTGAAGGTGCTCTTTATAAAAGAGCAGTTTTTGAAAATTTAAGCATAGAGCTTGAAAGGCAATATTCTTCTCAAGGAAAATATTCTTCCGAGGTAGATGTTGTCGCCGAAGACTTACCAAAAAATAGAATTAAATTATCTGTAAATATTGATGAGGGAGCATCAGCATCATTAAGAAAGATAAATATTGTTGGTAATGCAGTATTATCTGACAAGGAAATTTTAGAAGAATTCAAATTAAAAGAAAAAAATTGGCTTTCAGTATTTGGCAGGGGATCAGGTTATTCCAAAGAAAATCTCAAAGGAGACTTAGAAACACTTGAATCGCTTTACAAAAATAGGGGATATTTAAAATTTGAAGTTTTATCTTCTATTGTTTCTATTTCAAAAAATAAAAAAGATATTTTTCTAACAATAACTGTTGACGAAGGAGAAATTTTTAAAGTAAGCGAAGTTAGATTAGCAGGTGATCTTGACACAGGTGAGGAATTGTTGGCTACCCTTATAGTAATTCCTACAAATGAAATTTATATAGATTCTTTAGTAAAGATTTCTGAAGATAGGATTAAATCTTTTTTAGAGTCTCTTGGGTACACAACTACTGAAGTTAATACCTCAAGAGAAATAGATGAAGAAAACAAAACTGTTAAGCTAACTCTATTTGTAGATAAAGGCCAAAGAACTATGGTCAATAGAATCATATTTAAAGGAAATGAAAGAACCCATGATGTCGTTTTAAGAAGAGAGATGAGGCAAATGGAAAAGAGCTGGGCCTCTAATACCCTGATTGAAACCTCAAAACTGAGACTAAATCGACTTGGGTTCTTCAAATCAGTAGATTATGAAAAAAAAGACGTTCCAGGTTCTTCAGATGAAATTGATATTATTTTTAATGTTGAAGAGCAATACTCAGGTTCCATAGGAGGTTCTTTGGGATATGGGGCGTATGGATTAAGTCTTGGAGCTAACTACTCCGAAAGAAATGCTTTTGGAACAGGTAATTCAGTGTCTGTTGGTATCAACTATAGCGAATGGCGACAGGATATTTCATTTGATTTTTTTGATCCCTATTTCACTATAGATGGCATTGGATTGGGGTACGGTGCTTATTATAGAAAAACAGATTATGGAAACTTTAATATTGCTGCTTACAATACAGATTCTTTTGGCGGAAGTGTAAAATTTCAATTGCCAATTTCTGAAATTGAGAGTCTCGGGTTATCCCTTTCCGTTGACCAGACTAAATTGGCAACAAACTTTTTTAGTTCAAGACAATTGACAGATTTTTACAATTCAGAAGGTTCAGATTTCAACACCTATAGCGGGTCAGTAACCTGGTCTAGATTTACATTGGACAGGGGAGTTTTTCCTACAAACGGATCGAGTAATGCAATATCATTAAGCGTAACTCTTCCGGGCAGTAACTTAAATTTTGGAAGATTCTCCCATAATATGAAGATATTTAGGCCTTTATCCAGAGGCTTTGTATTTGGATTTAGATCTAACATTGGAATTTTATTCTCGTATGGGGACACAGAGACTGCACCGCCATATCAGCATTTTTATGCAGGCGGTATGCGCTCTGTCAGAGGGTTTAAACAAAATTACTTAGGCCCAAAAGCAGTTTATGACTCAGGATTTACACCCAGATATCAAAGGCCTGTTGGAGGGCCTTATAGTATTGCTGGAGGTTTAGATTTAATTGTTCCGTTAAATTTTGTGCCTGATCCAAGATCTATGAGGGCATCAGTATTTCTAGATTACGGTAATGTATTCAGCGAAGGGTGTCGTTCCTATGAAGTAAACTGTTATGAATTTGATTTATCAGAGCTTAGATACTCTTTAGGTATCGGATTTACATGGATTACAGCTCTCGGTCCTTTATCGTTTGCACTAGCAAATGTTTTCAATGACACTCCAGATGATCGAACAGAGACCTTTCAATTTGAAATTGGCACTCAATTCTAAAAAAATAAGAATTTTCTCTTTCAAAAAGGTAAACTGCATTACTTTTTGAATTAAAATGATGTTTTTATAGGGAGTTATTATGAAAAAAATCAAAATTGTATCGCTTTTAGCCTTTGGACTGTTTTTCGGAAACTTATCATTTTCTTTAGAAGGAGTAGCAGTAATTGACTACAACGCGATTTTTTTAGGTACTGACCTTGCTAAAGAAAGAATTGATGATTTAAGAGATTCAGAGGACTACAAAGATTTGACTGATGAAGCAGCTGCTAAAGATGGCGAGAGACTTAAACTTGCTGAGAAATTGAACAAAGAAGAATCAACTTTATCGGACTCTGAAAAAGAGGATATTGTTAAAAAAGTTCAAACACTATTTCAAAGTATCCAGCTTTTATCTCAACAAATTCAAGCTAAAGAGCAAGAAGTTACACAG
>MDSV01215627.1_pt1 | contig 17442 bp, 23 predicted proteins | sample 810851 | NCBI WGS metagenome assembly MDSV01 (sample SAMN05326640, study PRJNA326480) | marine metagenome | isolation source: seawater | place: Atlantic Ocean: North East | collected 2012 | reverse complement strand
CTGATTGGTAGTCAACAATTGTGACGTTCATCAATTTTAAATAGAGCCTTTTGTCGAAGGTATTGAGTTTTTAATTCTTTTGTCAATCGCTAAAGCATCTTTTAATGATCTAGCTAAACCTTTGTAACATGACTCAATTTTGTGGTGACTATTTTCACCATATATATTTTCAATGTGTAAAGTAACTCCAGCTGATTGTGAAAAAGCTTGAAACCATTCCTTAAATAATTCTGTGTCCATCTCTCCAAGTTTATCAACTGGAAGATTAACTTTCCAAATTAAATAAGGTCTATTTGATACATCAATTGAAACTCGGCTTAAGGTTTCATCCATCGGTATCATTGTTGATGCATATCTTGTAATTCCTTTTCGATTGCCGGCAGCTTTTTTTATCGCTTCACCAATAGCAATTCCTGTATCTTCTGTAGTGTGGTGTAAGTCTATATGCGTGTCACCTTTTGCTTTAACTTCTAAGTCTATAAGAGAGTGTTTAGATAATTGCTCCAACATGTGGTCTAAGAAACCTATTCCAGTTTTAATTTTATACTTTCCTTTTCCATCTAGATTGACCGCGACAGAAATACTGGTCTCTTTGGTTTTCCTGGTAATTTTTGCTTTTCTACTCATAAACTATACCTGATTTACCTTTGATATATATTTTATTGGTCATTTTATCAATAAATCACTATTGAAGATCTCAAATTAATCTCCACATATAACTTCATGAATACAGCTGAAAAATGGCACGGTACTACTATTGTCCTTTTGAGAAAGGGTGGAGAAACCATTGTAGCGGGTGACGGTCAAGTCAGTCTTGGTAATACAGTTTTAAAAAGCAAAGCCAAAAAAGTTAGAAAAATTGAGAGCAGAGGAGTAATTGCAGGTTTTGCCGGCTCAACTGCTGATGCTTTAACTTTATTTGAAAGACTTGAAGCGAAATTAGAAAAGCACGCTGGGAATCTCCAAAGAGCTGCTGTTGAGTTAGCAAAAGATTGGAGAAGTGATAAGTTTTTAAGAAGATTGGAAGCGTTAATGGCAGTAGCAGATAAAAATCATAGTTTTATTATTTCTGGAACGGGTGATGTTTTGGAACCAGAGGACGGAATAATTGGAATAGGATCTGGTGGAAATTATGCCCTTGCAGCAGCAAAGGTATTAATCGAAACTGATATGAAAGCAGAGGAGATAGCAAGGAAAGCTTTAAAAGTGGCATCAGACATCTGTGTTTTTACAAACAACAACGTTACGATGGAAAAAATTTAAATGTCTAAATCTAAAAAAGAAACTAATTTGAAATTAGTAAAAGGATCTAAAACTGATAGATCAAAAGTTAGCGCTCTTTCACCAAGGGAGATAGTTTCTGAACTCGACAGATATGTAATCGGTCAGAAGGAAGCAAAAAAAGCTGTTGCTGTTGCGCTGAGAAATAGATGGAGAAGACAAGCTCTTACTGATGAAATGAGAGATGAGGTCCTACCAAAAAACATCCTTATGATCGGGCCAACAGGTGTAGGTAAAACTGAAATTTCAAGAAGACTTTCAAAATTAGCCGAGGCACCGTTTATTAAAGTTGAAGCAACAAGGTTTACTGAAGTTGGATACGTAGGAAGAGATGTTGAACAAATTGTCAGAGATTTGATTGAAATCGCCATAGCAATGGAAAGAGAAAGAAAGAGAAAAGAAGTTAAAGCTAAAGCTGAATTAAAAGCAGAGGAAAAAGTTTTAGATGCTTTAGTAGGTAATAAAGCAAGTGTTGCCACTAGAGAAAGTTTTAGAAAAAGACTTAGAAATGGTGACGTAGACGACAATGAAATAGAAATAGAAGTTCAGGATACATCCTCTGGATTACAAAGTTTTGAAATACCTGGTATGCCTGGAGGAAATGTTGGAATGGTAAACCTTGGAGATATTCTTGGAAAATCTATGGGAGGTAAGAAAGGTAAGAAGAAAAAAATGACCGTAAAAGAATCTCATGGAATTTTGATGGCCCAAGAGTCTGATAAAATGATAGAGGAAGATAAAATCATTAAAGAAGCAAAAAAAGCTACCGAAGAAAATGGAATAGTATTTTTAGATGAGATAGATAAAGTTTCAGCAAGAAGTGATAGGGTTGGAGGGGACGTTTCAAGGGAAGGAGTTCAAAGAGATTTATTGCCTTTAATTGAAGGAACTACAGTAAGCACAAAACACGGTCCAATTAAAACTGATCATATCTTATTTATTGCATCAGGGGCCTTCCAATTAGCTAAGCCATCTGATTTATTGCCTGAGTTACAAGGAAGATTACCAATAAGAGTAGAGTTAAACGCGCTTAATGAAGAAGATTTTAAAAGAATTTTAAAAGAACCAGATAACAGTTTAATAAAACAATATAAAGCTTTGTTAAAAACAGAAGATGTCAATCTTGAATTTTCGGATGATGGTATCGATATGCTTGCAAAAATTTCTGCTGAAGTAAATTCATCTGTAGAAAATATTGGTGCCAGAAGACTTCATACTATTATAGAAAAAGTACTTGATGAAATAAGTTTCAATGCAACAGATAAAGCTGGCGAAACGATTACAGTGAACAAAAAGTTTGTTCAAGATAATTTAGGTAATTTAGTAAAAGATACTGATTTATCGAAATTTATTTTATAAATTTCTTAATTTAATTAATATTGCACCATCACCACCATCTTTAGGTTCAGCTCCACTCACCGATACAATCAATTTACTTATCTCCTTATCTGAATTTATATACTCCGGTACAGAAAATCTTAATTTGCCTAAATCTTTAGAAGAGTAAACGTCTCTATCGTTTTTGGAATGATTTCCTTTACCAGTAATGAACAATATTTCACTATACTTTTTTTTCGTACAAGAAAGTATGATTTCTTTTACTTTATTATTGGCCCCATCTAGTGAAAAACCATGAAGATCGAATTTAAATCTGCTTTTTTTTTTTGAAATATTATGACTACTGTTTTCTTTATCGTAAATATCTGATGGGTTATTTACATATTCTTCCCAGGCTTTTTTATTTTCCTGTGAAAGATCTTTTTTTTTTATCACTGACTGATAATTTCAGATAAGTACCAATTTGGACTTTTGTTATTTATATTTCTAGTAAACTTCCAGCTGTCTGTCACAAATTTGATCTTGTCAGGATTTCCTTCGATTATTTTATTATCCTTGTCTTTTTTAACTGAAATTACTTCAGCTACAAATTTTACTGTAGCAAATAAATTATCTTTTATTTTTTCATATTTTTCCACTGATGACTCTTTAACACCAATAAAAGTAAATTCTGATTTGATATTTTCTTTATTTCTAGTTTTTATGGCATCAGAAAAATTAGAAAACATATTTGGTGACAATAAAGCTTTTAACTTTATCAAATCGCCGGTTGAAAAGGATGTTAATATACTTTCGTAAGCTATCTCCGCACCAGCTAAGAATTCTTTTTTGTCTTTGCCCTCTAAAACTTCTAGATTCTGCTTAGAGGGTTTTGCCTCCTGTTGAGGCATACTAAATTTTTTCTCTGCAAAATTTGGATAAACTTTAGACTCATGACCAGTTTTTCTTCCTAGAATACTTCTAAGTCGCAAAATAATAAAACCTGCGATCATGCCTAGTAAAATTATGTCTAAATATCCGAAATTGTTACTCATAATTTGATAAATATACATGAATAATATAATTTTGTATCAGACAAATGAACACATTTTTCCTAATTTTTATAGGTCTCCCAGCAATAGAAATATACCTTATGATAAAAATTGGAGGCAAAATCGGTGCTCTGAATACAATTGCCCTAATATTTCTTACAGCTCTAATTGGCATTTATTACGCAAGGCTGCAAAGTATTGAAACTTTGAAATCAGGTATAAAAAACTTATATCAAAATCAAATTCCTATTTATGAAATGATTTCAGGAGCATCAATTGCTTTAGCAGCTATATTTTTAATTGTACCCGGATTTTTTACAGATTTAATTGGTTTGTTGCTTTTGATTCCATTTACTAGAAAGATTTTATTCAAATTCACTTTTAAAAATAAAATAAAAAATCAGAAAAATAAACATGATAACGTTATTGATGGAGAGATTATAAATAAGGAAAAAGATGAATTATAAAATAATTGGTAAATATATCAAGCAACTAGATTTTGGAATTCCTAACCCGAAAACTTTTTTTTCTCTCTCGAAAGATATAGCAAACTATAAAATAAATATTGATATTAAAAGTAATCAAGTCAAAAAAAATATAATTGAGATATTAATGTCATTAAGTCTTACACCAGTAAAAGATGACTTTGAAAAAATAGAAACAAAAGTCGTATATGCAACAGTTGTTGAATTAAAAGATGATAAGATTGAAAAAAAAGAAATAGAGAAAATAGTACTTATAGATGTGCCAACTAATACTTATAGTGAATTGAGAAAAATTTTTGTAAGTTTATTTGAAAGTTCCGGTTTTAAAGATGTTAAAATAAGTGAAAATGTAGATTTTGAAAATCTTTATAATTTAAGAAGGATTCAATAATAATTTTTTTTAATTTCTTTTTTTAAAAATTCCTTATGTAGCTTAATCTCAGCATCTGAAATTTTTAAAACTTGTTTATTGTAACCATCTTTTTTAACGAGATTTTGTTCAACATTACTTGAAAGTAAATTAAACTTGGGCTCTTTCGCATCTAGCAGATTTATATAAACTTCTCGCAAAAGTTCACAATCTAATAAAGCATTGTGTTTTGTTCTTCTTGATAAATCAATACTGAACCTCTTACACAAAGCATCAAGAGAATTAGAAACGCCGGGGAATTTATTTCTAGCTAAATCTAGAGAGTCGATAACAAATTTATTATCTATTACACTTTTTTTAAAAGATTTTAGTTCTCCATTAATAAACGCTAGATCAAATGGAGCATTATGAATTATTATTTTTTTATTTTTGATAAAATTTAAAAATTCATCTGCAATTTGATCAAACGAATTTTTGTCACTTAAATATTCTTCACTAAAGCCATGAACTTTAAAAGCTTCCTCTGGAACATTTCTTTTGGGATTAATTAATTTATGAAATATCCTTCCAGTGGCAATTAGGTCCTTTGTTTCTATACAAGCAATTTCTACAATTTTATGACCATCTTTAAAAGATAATCCCGTAGTTTCTGTGTCCAAAAATATTTCATTCATATAGATTTAGTATAGCCAATAATCTATTTTTTAAAACTTTTTTGTTACTTTCGTTAACAACTACATGATTGCTTAATTTAATTTTTTTTGAGTCTGTTAATTGTTTTTTATTAAGTTTTTCAAAAAAGATTTTGGTTCCTCCTTTTAGTTTAAACCTTTTAAGTCTTGTACTTTTTTTTGCTTTTATGAAAATTATTGTATCAAAATATTTCGTTAAATTACTCTCAATTAATAAAGGTATCTCAAAAAAGAGTAGTTTTCTTTTTTTGTTTTTTTTAATAAAGACTCTCATCTCTTTTCTTACCAGTGGATGAATTATTCTCTCTAGTCTATGTAAATGCGAAATATCATTTATAATCATATTTCTTAATAGTGCCTTTATGTTTTTTTTACTTTTAATACGAAAATCTTTTAATACACGATTTTTAAAACTTTTTTTTTTATATAATTTTTTAACAAAATCGTCAGCACTAAATAAGGGTCCTTTTCGTTGTGAAAGGATTTTGCTTGCAGTAGTTTTTCCCGATGCTAAAGACCCAGTAATTCCAATTTTTCTCATTTTAATTTTGATAATAATAAATCCAACAACTTCTGATCAATTTCTGGATTTATTTTGTTCCATAAATAAAAAGCTTTTTGACCCTGGTATATAAACATATCAAGACCATTAAATACTTTTATACCTCTTTCTTTTAAATGCTTTAATGTTCTTGTTTCTATAGGATTATATATAGTATCTATATATATAGAATTTTCATTATTCGTCTCAAAATCAAAATCAAAATCTTGCCCGTTCTTTAAACCTAAGCTAGTAGCGTTAATAATAACATCAAAGTTTTTAATTTCGATTTTCAAGTTTTCCCAATTGATAATATTTAAGTTAGTAAACTTTTTTTTTAAAAAAAAGCATTTATCAATTGTACGATTAGTGATCGAAATTCTGTTAAAACCTGATTTTTGTAATGATAATATTACTGAAGGAGAAACTCCTCCGGCTCCTATTATTAGAGCTTTTTTTTTGGAAACGTTATCTAGTTCTTTCAAATATGCAGCTTGTAAACCAAATACATCTGTGTTTTCTCCAACCACTACATTTTTATCATTTAGATATAGAGTGTTAACAGAATTGGTAGCTTGCGCGTCATTTACAAGAATATCAAGGTGTGGAACAATCTTTTGTTTGTAAGGCAAAGTAACATTTACACCATGTAAACTTTGGTTCTTAATCTTTTCAACAATTTCAGGAAGGTTATTTTCCTCTATAGATATTAAAGAATAGTTGGCATCAATTTTATATTTTTCAAACCAATAATTGTGAAGTATGGGTGAAAGTGAATGGTTGATCGGATTCCCAATTATGCCAAATTTTTTTGTCATTGTTTATATTGATCAATATAATTGATTATTTCTTTTATAGGCAAACCCATAATTGAATTATGGTCACCTTTTATATACTCAAACAAGTTAAGACCTTCAGATTCTACTTGGTAAACACCATACGCTAGTAAAGTATCTGTCTTGATTTTATTAAGATATTCCAAAAGTTGATTTTCGGAAAAGTTTTTCATTTTTAACTCAGACGAGTCCGTGTGGTTCCAAACCATTGAACCATTCTTTGATATACAAACTGAGCTAATAAGGTAGTGTTTTGAATTATTTAATTTTTTCAAAATATTTAAAGCCTCATCTCTTGATTTAGGCTTATTAATTAATTTTTTATTAAGCGATATTACACTATCAGCCCCTAATACTAATTTATCAGGATTTTTACTACTTACTTTAACAGATTTTATTTCTGCTAAATTTTTTGATATCATTTCAGGATTGGCTCCTTCAGCCTGAAGAGAAACCTTAACCTCATCTTCATCAACATTAGAAACTATAACATCGCAATCAATATTATGATCATCTAATATTTTTTTTCTTACTCCGCTTTTTGAAGCTAAAATTAATTTCATTTATGTTTTTTAATCTCAATTATTTTTAAAATTGATGCGGCAGTTTCTTCAACAGATCTTCTTGTTACATCAATAACTGGCCAATTGTTCTTTTTAAAAAGATTTTTTGAATCGATAATTTCTTTTTTAATATGTTCTAAATCAGTGTACTCTTTTAGCTTATGATCTTTCATGATAGCCACTCTGTTCCTTCTTATATCAGCTAATCTTTCTGGGTCCGCTACTAATCCCACAATGCAAGATTTCTTATTAGACTTAAGATCTTCAGGAATTTTTTGGTCTAAAACAAGTGGAATATTTACAGTCTTATATCCTCTGTTCGCTAAGTATATTGAAGTTGGTGTTTTACTGGTTCTACTTACACCAAGTAAAATTACGTCAGCGTCGTTAATGTCATCTACCTTTTTGCCATCGTCATGTGACATTGTAAATTGAATAGCTTCAATTCTTTTATAATAATCTTCGTCAAGAACGTGTTGTGCACTCGGTTTATGAATTGCTTTTTGATTCAGTAATTTTGAAAAACTCAAAATGAGATTTCCAAGTATTCCAAAACATGGAACATTATTTTTTTCACTCTGATTTGAAATATATTTCGCCAATTTAGTTTCCACTATAGTATAAAGGATTAGTGAATTTTCGAGTTTGTTGCACTCATTAATAATCTTATCTATTTGCTGTTCTGTTCTTACGAAAGCAAATTCTTTCTTTTCATAAGCAAAATTGGCAAATTGAGATTTGAGAGAAAGGAAAATTCTATCTAAGGTTTCTCCTGTCGAGTCAGACACAAGATATACATTGTATTTTTCGTTCATAATTTTGTTAATAAATAAATAATAAATATCTCTTTTTCACGCATCCTTAACAATAAATAGAAAAAGCTAACATTAATTAACATTATTTAAACATTTTATCCGATGTTGATATTGTTGTTTTACTAATGTTAATAAGATTAATAAAGTCTCTAAATGAGGGTTTTTTTGAAAAATTTATTAGACAAGATATGTATAAAATATGTATAAAAAATTATAAGAGCATTTCACAGGGACTACTAACTAATCTACGATTCAAAAATACTTTTATTTTATATGAGTAATCTTAAAAAGATTTTAACAAACAAAATTCCTTGTAAATCAATCTGGTTTATGAGACAAGCGGGTAGATATTTGCCTGAATTTAGAGAAATTAGATCTAAAAATCCTAGCTTTATAAACCTTTGTTTAAATAGTGAATTAAGTTCTGAAATTACTTTACAACCTATTAAGCGTTTTGATTTAGACTCGGCTATAATTTTTTCAGATATTTTGATGGTTCCATTTGCATTAGGTCAAAATGTTGACTTTATAAAAGGAGATGGCCCTAAACTAAGTCAATTTGAAATAAAATCTTTTTTAAATAAAAATGAAAAAGACTTTTATCAAAAATTAAATCCTGTTTATAAAGCAATAGAAACTACAAGAAAAAAACTTAAAAATAATAAATCTCTTATTTGTTTTGTTGGAGCTCCATGGACATTATTAATTTATATGTTTGGCCTAAAAAAAGATAATAACGAACTAGATATAAATAAATTTAATAATATAAAATTTAAATTAGAAGAATTATTAGATAAGCTTAATGATTTTCTCTGTATTCATATCAAAAAACAAATAGAAGCAGGAGCAGACGTTGTTCAAATATTCGACTCTTGGGCTGGCATATTACCTGAAAAAGATATTAAAAATCTCTGTTATAAACCGAATGCTAAATTGGTAGAATTTTGTAAAAGAGAAAAAATATCAAATATTTGTTTTCCGAAAGGCTTAAAAGATAAACTTTCAGAATTTAATCAATTTGTCAAACCAGATGGAATTAACCTTGATCCCGAGATAGACCCCTTGTGGGCAAAAGAAAAACTTAAAAATGTGGTTTTGCAAGGCGGTTTAAATCCAAAGAAATTGTTGGGTACAGAGGAAGAAATGTTATCTGCAGCGACGAAATATATAAATTCTTTTAAGGATATTCCTTATGTTTTTAATTTAGGACATGGTTTACTACCCGAAACAGATCCTGATAGAGTAGAAAAGTTAATAAAATTTTATAGGGAAAATTAATGGACAAAGATCATCCAAAAGTAAAATTTGGTAAAACTGGAGTGCTCATAGTAAACCTGGGCACACCGGATTCAACAGGTTGGTGGGATATAAGAAAATACCTAAAGGAATTCTTATCAGACAGAAGAGTGATAGAAGTAAATCCTATTGTTTGGCAAATTATATTAAATTTGTTTATTTTGACTTTTAGACCCTCTAAAACAGCACATGCTTATAAGCAAATATGGAGGAAAGAAAGCGATGAGTCTCCTTTATTATATTTTACAAGAAACCAATCAAAAAAACTAAATGAGAAAATTGGAAACAAAGAAACCATCGTTGACTTTGCAATGAGATATGGAAATCCTAGCATTTCATCAAAATTAATAAAGTTAAAGGAAAAAGGATGTGAAAATATAATTATTCTTCCACTGTACCCACAGTATGCAGCAGCTACAACCGCGACAGTTTGTGACGAGGTTTACAGATCTTTAATGAAAATGAGATGGCAGCCAAGTTTACAAATTATCCCGCACTACGAAAGCGAACCTCTTTACATTGATGCTTTAATTAAAAGTATTGATAAAAAGATTAGCGAAATAAATTGGAGACCAGATTTAATTATCTCTTCTTATCACGGCATTCCAAAATCTTACTTTGAAAAAGGTGATCCTTATCATTGTTATTGCCATAAAACTACAAGGCTAATAACAGAAAGATTTAAAAAAATAGATATCAAGACAACCTTTCAATCAAGATTTGGCCCTCAAGAGTGGTTAACGCCTTATACAGATAAAACATTGGAGGATTTACCAAAAAAAGGAATTAAAAATTTATTGGTTATATGTCCTGGTTTTGCATCAGATTGTGTTGAAACATTAGAGGAAATAAATATTCAAGGCAGAGAAAGCTTCCTTGATAGCGGAGGAGAAAATTTTGATTTAGTTCCTTGTTTAAATGATAACTCTGATCATATCAAACTTTTTGAAAAGCTTGTAAGCAAATATTTATAGTATGAATTTATATTTACTATTTAAGTCACTACATTTAATTGCTGTCATTTCATGGATGGCAGGTTTGCTTTATTTACCAAGAATCTTTGTTTATCATTCGGAGTCTTATCATGAGTCGCAAAAATCGGTATTTAAAACAATGGAGAGAAAGTTGTATAATTATATAATGATGCCCGCCATGTTATTATCTTGGATTTTCGGTTTATTGTTAATTCACAGCCTTGGATTTACAATTTTTACAGAATTATGGATGCAAATAAAGACCGTTGCAGTGATTATTTTGACCTATTACCACTTTACACTAGGTAGATATTTAAATGATTTTGCTTTAGACAATAACAAAAAATCATCAAAATTTTTCAGAATATATAATGAAATTCCAACGATTATCCTTATTGTAGTAATATTTATTGTAATATTTAAACCCATATAATAAGGGGTTGAAATTTTCAAAAAAACACTTATAAATTAGTTACTTTCCTTAAATCAATAAAATCCCATGAACTTACAAGAACTAAAGCAGAAAAATCCCGCAGAGCTTATTAACGAAGCTGAGAAACTAGGCATTGAAAATCCAAGCACGTTAAGAAAGCAAGAAATACTATTTGCCATCTTAAAAAAACTAGCTGAGAAAAATGAGCAAATTACAGCAACTGGTGTTCTAGAGGTTTTACAAGATGGCTTTGGATTCTTGAGAGCGATAGAGTCCAACTATCTTCCAGGCCCGGACGATATATATGTAAGCCCAAGTCAGATTAGAAGATTTGGTCTAAGAACTGGCGATTCTGTTGAGGGTGAAATTAGAGGCCCCAAAGACGCAGAAAGGTATTTTGCTCTTCTTAAAGTTAACAAAATTAATTTTGATGATCCTGATAAAGGAAAAAATAAAATAGCTTTTGATAACTTAACACCTCTGTATCCGAACGAAAGAATTAAACTCGAAGTTGAAACAACAAAGATTGAAAAAAAACCAGATAACACTGCAAGGCTAATTGACTTAGTAAGTCCAATAGGAAAAGGACAAAGATCCTTAATAGTTTCACCGCCTAGAGCAGGTAAAACAATTATTCTTCAAAATATTGCACAATCGATCACAGCCAATCACCCAGAATGTTATTTAATGGTTTTATTAATTGATGAAAGACCAGAAGAAGTTACTGATATGCAGCGATCTGTAAAAGGTGAGGTTGTTGCTTCTACTTTTGATGAACCAGCTTCAAGACACGTTGCTGTAGCAGAAATGGTAATTGAAAAAGCAAAAAGATTAGTTGAGCATAAAAAAGATGTGGTCATTCTCTTGGATTCGATTACAAGACTAGGAAGAGCTTACAACGCAGTTATTCCAAGTTCAGGAAAAGTTTTGACAGGAGGTGTCGATGCTAACGCGCTGCAAAGACCGAAGAGATTTTTTGGTGCAGCAAGAAATGTAGAAGAGGGAGGCTCTCTAACTATAATTTCAACTGCACTTATTGATACTGGTAGTAGAATGGACGAAGTAATATTTGAAGAGTTTAAAGGAACAGGAAACTCAGAATTAATATTAGATAGAAAAGTTGCCGATAAAAGAATATATCCTGCTCTTGACATTACCAGATCTGGCACGAGAAGAGAGGAGCTTCTTTTTGAGAAAGACGAATTATCTAAAATGAATGTCCTTAGAAGAATTATAAGCCCGATGGGCACTATGGATGGAATCGAGTTTTTGATTTCTAAATTAAAAAACACAAAAAACAATTCAGACTTTTTTGATTCGATGAACAAATCTGCAAATTAAAATATTACTGAATAGTCTGGTTTGTAAAATCTACGTCATGAAGGTAAAACTTAATTATATTCTCTAAAGTTTTTATTTTATCCTCTATAGACAATGCCTCTAAAAGTTTTTGTTTTTCTTCACTAGTGATGGGAGCTATCATCGATAAGGTATTAATTTTTTGAGATTTCTCAAGTTTTTCAAATTCTCTCCAATTTAATAGTAACCCGTTTTTTTTAAAAAATACTTTAGCTTTTTCCATTAAGCTATCAGTATCATGTTCATCCGTTGAGTTTTCCAAATCTGACTCAAAGTTTTTATAGTCGACTTTGAATTCTCTATATAATTTTTTGTTCTCTACTTCCTCTAAAATCTCAAATCTAGTAATTCCAGTAAGATTAATTAAGATTCTACCGTCTTTAATCTTCTGTAAATCATTTATTTTTCCTAAACAACCTATTTTATAAACTTCATTACCTTTTCTTTGTGATTGAACCATGCCCATTAGTTTATCTTTTTTATATGCGTCATTAACAAGATCTAGATATCGTTGTTCGAAAATATTTAGAGGTAAATTTGTCTTAGGGAAATAGATGACACCACTTAAAGGGAAAACAGGAATTATTTTTGGAAAAGTTTTCATAAATGCATTATAATAAAAATCTTTGCTCATCAAAAGCGACATTTTATTTATGTTGACCGCTCTAGACAGCTTATATTATACTTTATTAATTATTGCGGGCATAGCTCAGTGGTAGAGCGTCTCGTTGCCAACGAGAAGGTCGAGGGTTCAAGTCCCTTTGCCCGCTCCATTAAGACTTATGAGTGAACTTGCAAAGAAAAAATGTATACCTTGTGAGGGCAATATCCCCCCTTTTGATAAAAGTGAGATACACAAATATTTAAAAAAAGTTGATGGGTGGGACGTAAAAAATAATGAAGACAAAAGTTTTTATTTGACCAAAAAGTTTTCTTTCAAAAATTTTAAAAAAAGTCAGGAATTTGTAAATAAAATTGGCGAAATAGCCGAGTCAGAAAACCATCATCCCGATATATCCTTTGGGTGGGGCTATTGTGAGGTAAAAATATTTACTCACGCAATCAAAGGATTAGCAGAGAGTGACTTTATTTTAGCAGCGAAAATAGACAATTTATAACTAGTGATTGAAATGTCTTACTCCAGTAAAAAGCATTTTAATTTTTGCTCTATTAGCTTCATTTATTACCTCTTGATCTCTAATTGAACCTCCTGGCTGAATTATAGTTTTTACCCCTGCTTTGATTAAAGCTTTAATACCATCTGCAAATGGGAAAAAAGCATCTGATGCAGCAACTGAATTTTTTATTTTCTTTGGCTGAAACTGCCTAGCCTTATTAATTGCTATCTTACAGCTATCAAGTCTGCTTGGCTGTCCTGCCCCTATGCCTATCGTTGAGAAGTTATTGCACAACACGATTGCATTTGATTTTACATATTTTGATATACTGAATGCAAACAGTGCCTCTGCCATTTCTTTTTTATTTGGCTTTAATTTTGTTACGCATTTTAATATCTTTTTATTTACAACAATTTTATCTTTATCCTGAATGAGAAAAGACCCTTCAAATGATTTAATCATAAAATCGTTTTTTGATTTATAATTTGATATGTCGATTATTCTCAAATTTTTCTTTTTCTTAAGAATTTTTAAAGAGTCCTTATCAAAACCTTTTGCCATTAATACTTCTAAAAAATTTTTAGTAATTTCTAATGCAATTTTTTTATTTATCTTATAATTACATGCAATAACACCCCCGAATGCACTCATTGGATCACATGAATAGGCGCTTTTAAATGAAGTAAAAGGATTCTTATTTTCTGCTACGCCACATGGATTCGCGTGTTTAATTATTACTGTCCCCGCTTTTTTAATTGATTTTAAAATTTCTAAGCAAGAGAACATGTCGTTAAAATTATTATAGCTTAATTCTTTCCCATATAGCTGATCAACTCCGAGCCTCTTATCATCGTAATCATTAACATAAATAGAACTTTTTTGATGAGGATTTTCACCATAACGAAGCTTTTTTAATCTTCTACCAAATATAGTTTTTCTTTCAGGAAACTTAATATTAAGCTTTTGATTAAACCAGTTAGCAATCATCGAGTCGTAATAAGCAGTTAGTCCAAAAGCTTTAGAAGACATTAATTCTCGGAACTTTAAACTCGTGCCTCCGTTATTTTTTTCTAACTCTTTAATTAATGATGAATAATCATTTTTATTAGTTATAATAGCAACATTTTTAAAGTTCTTTGCTGCTGATCGGACCATAGTCGGACCACCTATGTCAATATTTTCGATTATGTTTTTATAACTATTTGACTCCATTACAACTTTTTGAAAAGGATAAAAATTAACCACTATAAGATCAATAGGTGGAAAATTTTGTTGTGACATTTCACTTTTATGAACTTTGTTTTGTCTATCATGTAGGATGCCAGCGTGAATCTTAGGGTGAAGAGTTTTTACTCTACCATCAAGCATTTCCTTAAACCCAGTATACTCTGACAATTCGGTACATTCATAACCAAGTTTTTTTATCGAACTGTAAGTGCCACCAGAACTTATTATTCTGATTTTATATTTCTTAAAAACTTTTAATAAAGAAATTAAATCTTCCTTATCGGAAACTGAGACCAGTGCATTCTTAATTTTTAAATTCATGACTAAATTTTTTTTCTAATTTCCCAATAAAATGACTTATTCTTATTAACTAAATTACCAGAAATACTTATACAAGTACTATCTAATATTTTTTTACCACCTAAGAATATACTTTTTTCTATTTCAAGTTTTTCATCTTTGATCGAAAAAAGTAATGATTTATTTCTTGAAATTTGGATTAAAGCACCATTTCCACTCATCGTTTTTATAGCAGTTAACGCTGGATTTAAATGAAATCTGAAAACGTACCTTATTGGTATACCATCACTTTTTTTAAGTATGTGATCAACTCCAGCTAGTTTATTGTTTTTACCGTCCAAGTAGACTTCTCTTTTGTGAATACAGCCAAAGTTTTTTTCATATCCGTTATGTATCGCAGAACAGCCCACAAGCTGATTATCATTTTTGATAATTAAATCACCCGTCTTAAAAGTATTTTTAACAGACTGTCCAAAAACTCTATTTATCAACTTATTTCTTTCAAATTGAGTAGCGCTAGTATCGTTAATTGTAAGAGTAGACTGACTAGCCGTAAGTCTGCTAATTAGTTTAGCTTTACTAGAAATATTCTCCCCAAAGCCGCAATTGCTAATAATTTTGATATCATCTAAAAAATATTCAAATGACAACGGACCGGACTGGTAACTTCGAGAAAAATTTTTATTTGGCGGACTTCCAACATCAAAATAGATGACTTGATTTCTAGTTTTTGCATAAAATATACCACCAATCATATTTTTCTTCATTTTTTTATTTAATTTTAAATTCTCCAAATATCTATCAAGGTCGACCAGGTAATTTTCTGAACCGCCATTAAAAAAAGGAATTTGATCATTAGGTGTTTTTATAAATTTTATACATGATAAGTTTTTCTTTATTATATCGTCTAAAAATTCAGGAATGTATTGTTGTGCATCTTTAATTACTTCATAAGATAAAAGAAAAAATTTTGTGAAAAAAACTAGATCATTTGGATTTCTAGTTAAAGGAAATCCTTCACCATCAAAGTAGGATTTAACAAATTTTTCAAGTTCTTTGATACCCAGGCTATAATTTTCTTCATACTCTTTAAATATAATTCCTGATATGATTAGGGCAGTTATAATTTCCACCTTTTTTTGATAATCTTTTTCGAAACTAATATTTTTTTTTAAGTGATTGCATTGAGAAATTATACTCTGAAAAAAATTTTTTTTGAAATCAAAGGTTCCATTATTAATAATAATATCAACGTTTAAAAGCCAGCTGATTACTCTTCGGCTCAAAGTTGATGTATCCCAAATTTTTTTTTTATAATTAGAATATTTAAGCATCCAAAGATAGATTATTTTTTGTATATTCTTGCCGTCAATTTTTCTATCAATAAGGTTAAGCCATAAAAAATTATGATGGTCTTTAATATCTTTATCTTTGTTCTCTAGCCAAAAATTATTGGGATTAATTTCATTAAATTTGAAAGATTTTCTTTTAAATGGGGAAATTATTGAGAGTAAAAAAGGATTAGGATTAAAATATACTGAGATTGGTACTTTTGATCTTAAGGATTTATTATACCGATTTGTTGTAAAATAAATTTTTTTAATGAGTTTTATTAAAGTGATCTGAACAGCAACTAGATAAAAATAGGCACCTTTTAAGCCAAACATCAATTAATTATTTCTAAGAATTTCTATATTTTTTTTGAGGTCACCTTTATTTTCCCTAAATATAGTTGAGCCTGAAACTAGAATGTTTGCACCAGCCTTTTTAGCTTGAGTACAATTTTCAAAGTTAATTCCTCCGTCTATTTCAATATCTACGTTTAATTTTTTTTCTCCAATAATTTTTTTTAATTCCTTCGTTTTTTCTAAAACTTCAGGCATAAATTTTTGGCCACCAAAACCTGGTTCAACACTCATAATTAAAACTAGGTCGATTTCATGCAAATATTTTTCAACTAAATCTATTTTAGATTTTGGCTTGAGAGAAATTCCTACTTTTTTTTTCTCATTTTTTATTAGTTGTATAGTTTTAGATGTATTTTCTGTAGCTTCCGGATGAAATGTAATAATATCTGCACCAGCATTAGAAAAATCTTTTATAAAGTTATCGACAGGAGAGATCATTAAATGAACGTCGAATATTTTTTTTGTTAAGGGACGTAACTTTTTTATAACCTCTGGTCCGATAGTAAGATTTGGAACAAAATGACCGTCCATTACATCTATATGGATGTAATCTGCCCCGGCTTTTTCTAATGAAATAACTTCGCTTCCAAGTTTGCTAAAATCAGCTGATAAAATAGATGGGGAAATTTTGATCGTGTTACTCATTCTTTACTTATATTTTAATACAAAAGTTTGTCAAAAATTAAGATCAATTGAACAGTTGATATAATTGTCTTGAAAAATCGCTTTCTAATGGAAATGCTAGCATTCCCCAAACGTCATACCCTAGTATGTAGGGCATTGCATAAAATCTAAACAAATAGAAAAACCAGGCTACATATAAAGCAATAAAAGGTCCGAATAAAAAACTTGGAGTAATAAATTTAAACAGGTTTATTATAGGATTGGTATATTTCACAAATACACGCATAAAGAAAAAGGTGGAGTCCTCTCTTTGAAAAATATTCATAAAAGCTCGGCCGATTAAAGTCCACATTATTGTTCCTAATATATAATCTAAAACGATCGCCCAAGTAGGTATCATATTTTTAAAATATCATGATTTAAGTAAAAAAAAAGGGGCGAATAAATCGCCCCTTTTAATTTTAAATAATT
>MDSV01247895.1_pt1 | contig 17443 bp, 27 predicted proteins | sample 810851 | NCBI WGS metagenome assembly MDSV01 (sample SAMN05326640, study PRJNA326480) | marine metagenome | isolation source: seawater | place: Atlantic Ocean: North East | collected 2012 | reverse complement strand
TTATATTAGATATATAATCTTTAGATCCATTGTAAAAAATTGAATCTACAACAAAGTCTTTTATTTCTTTATCATAAACATCTAATCTTTTATTGCATTCTTTTTCTAAATCTGTTTTTTTGGATTCATCTTCGATAGAATCAACTTTTTCACATAATTCATTTAATAATGTATTATATGATTTAGCGTCTAATTCTTTTATAGAAGAATCCCACTCACCAACAAAAGCTTCAAATGTTTTAATAGTTCTCATAATTATTTTATTAAACTATCAACGTATGATTTTATTTCTTCAAATTTTTCAATAAATTCATAAGTATCTATACCACCAGTAGATGCTGTTTTACCATTTTGGTTATAATGTAATTTATCAGCTGAATACATACCATCTATTATATCAGATATATCTTTACCAAATTTATCTTCTATTCCAATAAATATATCTACAATATTATCTTCTTCAACATTTTCAATACTTTCCCAAAAAGATTTAATCCAATCTTCCATTTTGGTTAATTCGTCTAATTCATAAACTTTTCTTTCTACATCAAAGTTTTCATATAATTTTATATGTTTCATATTAATAATATTGTATTTTAGTTATATATAAATATAATAAAATGATTTTAATTTAAGTTATCCCAAATATAATAAGATCCAGATTCACCTTTATATTCAAAATTTAAACTATTTGAAATAATATCTAATATCTTATCCGTTGTTAGGTTTTCATTTAAATACTTATCTAAAGATTCTTTAGTTACAACTTTTTCTAAACTAACTTCAAATCCATCAATAACTTCAACATAAGTATCAGTTAATTTATCATAAATATAATCAGATAAATTTTTTCTTATAATAGTTAAATCATCTTCATGGTATATAACACACTTAAACTTATTTATACCCCAATCAGATATCTCAAATAAATTTCTAAATTTATCTAATAAAGATATATTTGATAAATTAGTATCATATTTATCGGATAAGAATTTTTCATATTCTATTGTAGCTGGTTCAATACCTTTATAAAAACAAATAGATAATTTATTGAATTTGAAATCTTCCAATAATTTGAAACTTTCTAAAGTTAAAATCTCTTTATTAGATTTTTCAAAAATACATTTTTTTACTAAATCTTCTTTACCTTGTAGTTTATTTCTTTTGATGAAAATATCAAAATTCCTAGTTCCTTCTTTAAGATAAAATTCTAACTGTTTATTTGTTATAGAATTTTTCTCCATATATTTATCCAATAGTAAATATAAATCTTTCATTATTTATATATTAATTTAATTATTTATGATTAATACATAGTTGTGATATCATCACCAGCATAACTTTTTCTATACTTAATGTATTTATCTACCATTTCTTTAGGTAGTTCAGATCCTAACATAAACTTATCAAAGAATTCCTCACCATTAAAATCTTTTTTAATTGTCCAGTAAATAGGTTTTCCCTCAGCGTAAGGTTTAGATTTTTCCATATACTTGTTTTTAAACGAATCAAAATAAGTAATCAAATATGGTTCTATTATTTTTTTAGTAAAATAATCATTGAATAATTTACGTTCTTCACCATAAAAATTATTTAATATGAAATTTTGATCAGTGAAATAATGAAAAACCATTTCAGTTAATATCTTTTCTATTTCATGGTCAGATGATATTGGTGTAGTAGAAGACATAGAACCTATACTATAATTAAAATCACCATTAAGTAAAAGTGATTTATATTTATCTACTCTTAACATGTGGTGATTCAAATGTTCTTTATATAATTTAAGATATTTCATATACAATTTTATATATTAATTTACGAATTACATAGATTAGTATAACTACACCCCAACATAAGCCTTTATTGTGTTTACACCCAATCTCTTTAAAGCTTCAAACCTATGGATACCATCTATTATTATCCCTATTTCAGAATCATAAATAATTGGTGGATATTCGTCACTTTTTTTATACAACTCAATATAGTTAATTACTCTATTCTCCGAGTAATTTGTATGTTGTTTTGGTATATCATTTATGTTGATATTCTTTAGTAAATAAGAATCGTATTTATTAATTAATGTTTGTAGACCCGAAAAATTATCATCATCATAGAAATCATTTGGATTTCTATGTATTTCATAAGTATCATCTATTAAATCTGATGATGATATAACATCAGAATATTCTTCAAACAACTTTAAATATTTCATATAAACTAAGAACTTCTTTTATCCTATATATAAACCTGTCTTAGTTGTTATACTAATCTATGTAATTAGTATTAATTTTATATTATAAAAAAAAATAAACACACATCAAAATAAAGTGAAAAAATACACATTTATTTCAAAACTAATTATTAACTTTAATAAATAATATTAAAAACAAAGACCACCTAAAAAAATGAAAACACCACTCAAAGAATTCCAAAAATTAGTAATAGAAAATTACAAAAAAGAAAACCAAACAAAAGACAAAGAATTAATAGGATTCCTAGAAATGTTAAGATGTTATTGCATTGAAACAAAAACAACAGAAATGGAAGTTATACATAGCGAAGAATTATACGAATTTGTCTATGAACTTTTCAATAAACATAGAGATTATGTTATGAGATGAAATTAAAAAACCCACTCAATTGAGTGGGTTTTTTATTTTTAAAATTTTCTAACATCAGTAATTATACCTTGATAATACTCATCAAACCCTTCTAAGTATTTTGATATTGATGGTTGTCCAGTATCAATAACCTCATCAATAATACCAAACTCCAAAGCTTCATCCGAATTGAACCACTTATCTCTATTAGCTAATTCTAACACATAGTCAAAATCTTTACCAGAATACTGAGATAATAATTTAAATAAAATATAATTATATTTTTCAGATTCAATGTGACTAATTCTATTGTCCATTACAGTTCCTCTAGCTCCAGAAGAAACTTGGTGTACCATTACTTTAGAAAAAGGAAGTGATGCTCTTTTTCCTTTAGTTCCAGCTCCAAGTAAAATTGAACCCATAGAAGCACACATACCCATATTTACGGTAGCGACATCAGATTTTATATAATTCATAACATCTACCATTCCTAATCCACTAAGTACCGAACCACCTGGACTTGAAATTTTTAATGTAATATCATTATCATCTGTGTTATCTAGAAATAATAATTGTGCTTGAACTATAGAAGACATTTGGTCATTAACCTCACCATACAAAAACAAAATTCTATCTCTCATTAATCTTGAGAAGATATCCATTTGTGTTACTCTCATTTCTCTTTCTTCTAAGATATATGGAGTTAAACTTGATTCAATATGATTAGCATAATCATCAATCTCTGTTGATGTGATACCTTTGTCTTTTGCGAACTTTTTAAAGTTTTCTTTCATTTATAATAAGTTTTTAGATTTATATTTATATCTAAAAAAACTTATTTGTTTAGTCTAAATAAAGATCGTTTATTTTGATAGAATCAATAAACTTTTTATGTATTGAAAAAACATCCAATTCTTCACATCCATCACCAGCTTCTACCATACAATCAATAAAATGTGGATCAGAAGTAATTATTTTTTTGAATCTAACGGCATCTCTTCTATTTGTGAATTTATAATAATCTGAACCACCTTCAAAAGAATATAATTTAGATACTTCATTATTATAATATGATAGTTGTAAACTATAATCTCCAATTAAAGAATCATTACACGACTTTCTATGGTCCTTTTCACTTTTAAATAAGTTAAAATCACCAGGATTCATATAAGGTTCTTTTCTATTATATAAAAATATAGGTGATATATCAATACCTGAACATTCGTTTTCCTCAGATGGTAACCAACTAAATGTTGATAAATAAGCTGTTACCTTTTGCATTCTTTTTTTATTATCTGGTATTTCATCTTCTTTTAAAACCTTAACCCACATTTCAAATGGTCTAAGGTCTTCATAATTTTCAAACATATAAAGTTTCAATCTATGTGTAGAATTATGTTTACCCAAAGCATCAGCTCTTTTTGTGTGTCCTTTATCTCTAAGCATTTTAGCTGCTTTAGCATAAGTTTGATATTTTAACTCATTAATAAACTGTTCGAATTTCTTAGTTGCCATATTAAAAAATATTTTTATATCTTATATATAAATTATTAAATACAATTTAATATATAATCTATATAATTTATAAATTTTTAATGAATTCCGAAAAATCCAATACTAAAGTAATAATAGTAGGTAATAGTTGTTGTCTTTTAGAGAATGAAAACGGTCCTAAGATAGATGAATTTGATGTTGTTATTAGATTCAATGGATATAAAATAAAAGAATATGAGAAATATGTTGGTTCAAAAATAGATATATCTTGTTTTGGTATACAAGGTCCATCACCGGTCAGTGATATGATTAAACGTAAGTATATAAAGAAAAACATACAAGATTCAAATAAAATTTGGTTCCCAATATTTAAAGCTAAAGCTAGACACCAAATAAATTTTATAAAAAAAATGGAAATAGATTCAGATAATATTGGTTATATAACTAAGGAAATTAAAGAAAACTTATTATCTAAATTTAAAAAACATGGATTTATTTATAAAAAAGGATATGGACCTACTACTGGAATGTATATTATTGAAAAGGCTTTAGATGTATTTAAAAATGGTGAAATATACATAACAGGATTTGATCCAGGTAAAAAACACAAATATTCACACTATTGGACACCTAAGAATACACAATATTCACACTCAACATTAAAAGCTGAAAATAATTTAATCAAAGAATATTTAGAAAATGGTACATTAAAATTACTATAAATTTAATATTAGTATTATAAATTAATATATAATTGGTATGAAATATATTTTTGGTAAAAGTGAATTTTTATTATTAGAGTTTATTGATAACGCTAAACAAATACTTTCTGATAATAATACTGATGTAAAAGATGAATCTTTTTTAAAGATTAAAGAAATTACTAAAAGTAATCCTTCTTATATTGGTTTATTGACACATTATGTTTTTAACATGAATGATGATATAAATGAAGTTTCAAGAGTATTTGACTTAATTAAAAAATATTCACAATTATTAAAGAATAATAATATTTCACCTATTGATATGATAGATTCTGATGAATATTTAAAAATAAGTAATTTCTCAGATAAAGCTAAAAAATTAATTAAATCAAATAAAAAAATATATCGTTATTTCTTTTTAGAAGAATTAGAAGATAAATTAAAAGATGTAATTATAGATAACGATAAGAATAAATTTGTTAAAAAGTTTATATCCAATAAATACAAACATTTAGTTAATGATAAAACCAAAACTCTATTTTATGAGTTAAAGGAAATTGGAGATAAATTAAAGTGGGATAATCCACATAAAAAAATACAATCCTTATTAACAGATAAATTAATTGTATTCAAAACACCAGAAGATTTAAATTCAGCTTTAGAAAAAGTTATAGAACAAATAAAAGGAGGTTGGAATACAGATGATGTTAGTGAGATGACAATAGAAGCTGGTGCTACAGTAGTTCATAAAGATGATAGATTTGTTATTGTTGATGTTCATACAGATTATGATACTGTTTGTGAGCTAGGTTCTCCTAAGTGGTGTATAGTTTATTCAAAACCACAATTTGACTATTATTTAAAATTCCCAAATAAACAATATATTATTTATGATACTTATATTGATAGAACAGATGATAAATCAATGATTGGAGCTACTATAAAATTCAATTCAAATGAATTAGGTAAATTATATACAGCACATGATAGATCAGACGCAAGAATTGATGAAAAATATCTTAAAGACTTAGGTATAAGAAAGTATCTTAAAAAAATGTCACATGATGAAATAAAAGCTAACTCAGATAATCTTTCTTGGGAACAAAAAATTAAATATCATTTGAATGATATTGTTATTAGTGATTTAGAAGATGGTGTTATTGATGTGGAAAAAAATATTGATGGAATAACAAGATTACTAATAAATCATTCAAACTTAGAAGTATTTAAATTCTTTTATGGTAATTTTAATCCTAATATAAATAAAATTGATTATGTTAGTCTTGCTACAAAAGATTCAGAGTTTTTAGAATACCTACTTAATAATATTGATAAAAATATTATTAATTCAGATGGTTCTGAAAGACCAATATTACAAGCTGTGAATACAAACAATATAGTAGCTATTAAAAAATTAATAGAATTTGGATTTAGTGTAGATGGTGGTGTTTATGATCCAATTAGATTTGCTGTTAAGAATAAAAATTTAGAAATGATTAAACTATTAATGAAAAATGGTTCAGATCCAACTAAAGGTGGTAACAGATCTATAAAATTAGCATTTGAAGTAAAATATTTAGATATAGTAAAATATCTTTATGATATAGAAGAAGTTAAAAAAGGACTAAACGAACCACAAAAAAATCGTATAGAAAGAATACTAACTAAAAATAATATATAATAAAAATAAACTAATGATATGAAAAACTTAAAAACATTTGAAGCGTTTTCTATAATTGAGAATAAAGATGAAAAATCTGAAATCTCTAAAGAAGATGAAGAAAAGTATTTATCCGTTAAACAAAGAAAATTACCTGAAGGATTGAAAAAAGGTATTATCAAAAGTAAGAAAAAGGAAGAAAAGAAATAATTATTTAAAAAGACCAATCAACCAACTAAAAAAGGTTTTTTGTTCTTTTTTCTTTTCATCTACTGTTTCAATAACTTCATTTAAAGGTTTATCCTTTGTTTTATCCACTACTCTAAATTGAATAGTAGCTCTGTCATATCCTCTCCAAGATTCTTTAATAATAATCATCCTAAACTGTAGATTTTCTTTACTTACATATTTATCCTTAAATCTAATACCATCATTTGATGAAATAATATTTTTAAGTAATATTTTCTTGTTTTTATCAAATGCCTTTTTTATAAATTTATTATAATTTGATCTACCTAATTGCTCATCACCATCTCCTAATAATTCTGATATAATTTCAATATTTTTATTACTAGCTATTTTTACCAAAGGTTCTGAATATAAGGTCCAATCTAAACATTGACTAGATTGGTATTTTTTTATTTCAATCTTATTTCCATTATTATCTATAGCATCAAATTTATCAAAACTAGATTTTGATAAAGACACCAACATATCCGTACCATTTTTAAAATGGTTGGATAATTTTTCTAAATTTGTTCTACCACTTCCTTCCCATCCGATTCTTGGTGATTTAGATTTATGTAACCATCCTAGTTTTTCACAAATCTCTTTTTCAAATTTAATTCCAGTTAAACTTCTTTTTTGTCTCATTTTTATAAATGTATTAATATTTTATTAATTATCCAAACTATTTAGAAATAACTACCTTAGAATATCTAATTACTTTATCATTCATTTTATATCCAGATAAAACTTCGTCAATTATTTCACCACTTTTTTTATCAGATTCAACAACACTTACTGATTCATGTAAATCAGAATCAAATTCGTTTCCAATAGTTGGTATCTTATTTACTTTATATTTTCCTAAAATAGATTTGAATTTATTTAAAACCATTTCAATTCCATCTTTTGTTGAATCATCTTTTATATATTCTAAAGAACGTTCTATATCATCTATAATAGGTAATAAATCAACAACTATTTTTTCATTAGCGTTCTTTACTATATTACTATTTTCTTTAACAGTTCTTTTTTTAAAATTATCAAATTCTGCTACTAATCTGATATATTTGTCTTTGTAATCTATTTCTACTTTTTCTTCCATATTAGTAATTCATTATTAACAACTCAGTTGCTTTTGGTTGTGATTCTCCTTTTTTAGCTGCTGCGGCTTTATGAAATTCTTTTTTCTCCCATCTATATTCATCGGTTGGAAACCATTCATGCAATAAATCAAATTCATAATAAGATAAACTAAATTTACCTTTCATAGATTTTAAACATTCTGCCAATCTTTCATGATCCGCTCTACCAAACCCATGATTAGAATAATACTTTCCTTCACCCACAACATAATAAGGTGGATCTGAATAAACATAAGTATCTGGTGAATCATATTTCTCAGTTACTTCTTGAAAATCCATATTTTCACAAACAGTTATAGATTCAAACATTTTTTGCCATTTAGGATTTTTAAGCTTATTCATAAATGATGTGAATTTTGAATGATATTTACCTTTTAAATCAATAAACTTAGAACCAGATGGATTAGCTCCTGAAAAAACAGAAGATAATACATAAGCATATTTGGCAGCTAAATCGTAATCAGGTTCTTCTGGAACTACAAAATCATCAGAATATATTTCAGCTTGTGAAACATTGAAGAACTCTTTACATTCTGGTGGTGTTGGGGAACCATCATCTCTTTTTAATTGAACTGGAACTTTTTCACAAGATTCCAATAATTTTTGGTGGTCTATTGATACACATTTAAATAAATTAACATTTAATTTATTAAAGTCATTGTAAACAACCTTTTCTAAATTGGGATAATCATCTATATTCATTTTTAGGAATACCCAGTACATACCACTAAAATTTTCAACATAAGTTTTTATGTCTTTTGGTATAAATGGAATTATCCATTTTGATATACTTGATTTTCCTCCTATGTAACTTAACATACTATATTAATTTAATTTAACATTATATAATTTATTTGATTATAAGTTTAATTATTCAATTGATAGTTCCAAGCACTTTTCATCATATCTAATAAATCATATTTAGTTTTCCAACCTAATACACTATTTGCTTTTTTAGGATTACAATAAATAGCTTCTATATCACCATCTCTTCTATCCGTTATTTTATAATTTACTTTTTCTCCTGTTGATTTTTCAAAGGATTTTATTAAATCTAAAACAGAACTTCCACTACCAGTACCTAAATTAAACACATCATATTCGTTATTATTTAATTTATCTAAATATTCCAATGATTTAACATGTGCTATAGCTAAATCAACTACGTGTATATAATCTCTAATACAAGTACCATCTGGTGTATCATAATCATCACCGAAAACACTTAATTGTTCTAAATCACCATTAACAACTTTAGTAAGATACGGAACTAAATTATTTGGAACACCACTTGGATCATCTCCTATTAATCCACTACTATCAGAACCTACTGGATTAAAATATCTTAGTAAAATTGATTTAAAATTATTTGATAAAGTAGAATCTATTATAATATCTTCACCCATTTTTTTACTTTTACCATAGGGTGTTGTAGCTTCTTTAGTGGGTGCTGTTTCATCAACCATTATTTCATCAGGATTCCCATATACAGTACAAGATGATGAAAATATAAATTTGTTTACATTGTGTTTTTTACAACATTGTAAAACATTAATTAATCCAGATATGTTATTTTGATAATAATCTAAAGATTTATCTATAGACTCACTAACCGCTTTCAAAGCAGCAAAGTGTATAACACCTTCAATGTTATAATTTTGAAAAACATTATTTATTTTTTCTTGTTCTTTAATATCTACTATTTCTAATATTGGTGACTTTTGTGTAATTATTTTAATTTTATCTATAACTTCTGGTTTAGAGTTGGAGAAATTATCTACTATGATTACTTCATAATCATTATTCAACAATTCTACAACTGTATGAGATCCTATATAACCAGCTCCACCTGTTACTAATATCATATCTTTTTATTTTATTTAAAATAAGTCATCACATAATATAGGTGTCTTTTCACCCATATAACAACCTAGTATATTAAACTCATAATATTCTATGGCTTCTAATTCAGACATATTACTTTCTTTAATTAATTTTTCTAAAATTGATTTTTTTGAATATATCAATTTTAAACTTGTTTGTTCCACTCCTATTATACAAGAATCAAATCCATCCATTTTTAAAAATGATTCTTCACAATAAGATTCTGTTATACAATCCAATTTATTCATTGTCTTTTACTTTTTTATTTTTTTCATCTAAAGCTTTATCTTTTTTCATAATATCTTTATAAGAAGAACTTTTTTTGTTCTTCTTTTTATTTCTTTTTAAAAAAGATTGTGCTAATTTAAATATTCGGCTAGACATTTTATATCTTTTTAGTTAAACATTACGTATATTATATTTATAATGAAGTTGGTTAAAAGTTTTGAAATAAAATATCAAAAAATAAAAACTTTTATATTTTAACTTAATATATACATCTATAATTTTAGAAATTGTTCTTTGAAAAATATAGGACTATCTATTGTTAATATGTTAATTCTTCACCCTCTAGTTGAAACCTCTATAACTTTGAAGATGTCCACCCTAGTTCATTCCTTTGAAGGAAAAGGAAGAGGACTCTGAAATCAACGCGAAGTACATAATATGTAATATTATTATGTGAATGATATGAGTAGTGTTGGTGGAGGCAGCATGGATATTATATTATCTATGCCTCATATCAAATATAAGCAGTAATGTGATATGAGTAGCTAATATTATCATATTTAATATATGTTAAAATTATTAGCATTGTGCTAGAGATTAAAAAAAGATATTAATCTTTTAGATCAAATCTCTAAGAAAATCTTTTAAAAATAGTTAAAATGGTTTAACTATTTTTAAAAGTATCTATAATCATTTGTTTTTCTTCTTCTGAAAATTTACAACTTTTACAATAAACTTCAAAAGCTTTATCTCTATTACTTTTTAATAATAAGAAAGCTTGCCATTGATTAAAACTTAATTTATTTTCTATATTGTTTTCCATAGTTATCTATTTTATTTTCTAATATAGTGAATTTATAACAAATAATTAAACTTTTAATATACAAATTCACATTTCTAATTATAAACAATATATATTAAATCCTATATAACACAAACAACAATAATATAATAATATAATGTCAATTAAAGAAAAAATAAAAGAATTAAGAAAAAAGGAAAAATTCTTGAAACAAGAAGTTGATTATTACAATGCGTTACAATTAGCTTTAAAGTTAGTTCTTAATGGTAGTTATGGAGCATTAGCTACTGCTTATTTTATATTGTTCAACAACAAAGTAGCTGGTAGTGTAACAGCTCAAGGTCGTAGTTTGACTAAAACTATGAACGAAGTTAATGAGAAGTATTGGTATGAAATGTGGCATAACGATATTGATTTACATGAAATATTAGGTGTTAAAAATGTTAAAAAAATTATTAAAGGAACTAAAGAAAATGAAGTTTCTATTTATGCTGATACTGATTCTGTTGATGAATTAACTAAAATAATAACAGACAAAGGAAGAGTTAGTATAGGTGATTGGTATAATGATAATATGATAAATGGAAGTGGTGGTAAAACAATTAAAGGACATGAATCTGTAATAACTAATGACAAAGTATTAAATTGGAATGATGGTTTATATATGGCTCCTGTTAAAAGAATTATACGACATAAAGTCAATAAACCAAAATGGAAATTAAAAACTAAATCTGGAAAAGAAATATTAGTAACAAATGATCATTCTATGATTGTTTTTAGAGATGGTAATAAGTTAGAAGTTAAACCTAGTGAAATATTAAAAACCGATAAAATACTTACTGTAAATGGATGAGTTTTATTTAAAATCAATAGTTGAAAGAATATTAGATAAAGAATTTACTGATTCTCGTAAGAGAAAAACTATATTATATCCTAAAAATAGAATACAATTCGCTTGTCCTTATTGTGGAGATAGTCATAAAAATCCAAATGCTAAAAGAGGTAACCTTTACTTCAATAGATTAATGTATGTTTGTTTTAACTGTGAGAAGAAAACAACATTCACTAAATTATCAAAAGACTTTAATCAACAAATAGATCCAGAAAAAAGAATGGAGATGATTGATTATATCAATGAAAATCTCCAATATGAAGAAGTTAAAGATGATTTCACAGAAGCCAAGTTTGAAAAACTAATAGACTTTGAAGATTTAAAAAGAATTTTAAATAGCGATATTGTTAATATTACAGATTTTAAACCTATTGATAAAAATAGGGGTATTTACAAATATCTTATTAACAGAGGAATTGGTGATGAAATGCAGAAAAATATTTACCAAGCTAAATATCAAATGGGTGATAATAATCATCAATGGGTAATATGTATGTTAAATCGTAAAGGTGATAAAATAATAGGAATGCAAATAAGAAATCTTAAATCTGGTAAAAACCGTATGTTTAAGATTTATAATTATGAAAATCTATTAGAATGGATTAATCATGAGAAAAATATAAAAGGTGAAGAACCTATAGAAATGGATATTTCAGAAATAGCTATCTATAATAAGTTATCTTATTACTTTAATATGCTTAATGTAGATTTTGGTAAAAAGATAACTATATTTGAAGGATATTTAGATTCTTTGTTTTATCCTAATTCTATAGGATTAGTTGGTGTATCAACTGATACTAAATTTTTAGAGAATAATGATTTAGATATACAGTTCTTTTATGACAATGACCAAGCTGGTCATAAAAAATCAGAAGAAAAGATAAAACAAAATTTTCCAGTTTTTCTATGGAAAAAGTTATTTACTGAAATAGTAGAAAGAAAGGATTCTAAAGAACCTGATAGACATTTTTATAGATTGAATAAAATAAAGGATTTAGGTAAGTTAAATGAATTGATGCCATCATCTTATAAAAAGTTAAGATTATTTAATTACTTCAGTGAGGATTTTTATGATATTAGATGGGTTCCTAAAACAAACACTAAAAAATATATTAAAAAATAATATATAATACAAAATATATTATTTTATGGAAAAAGGTAAAACAAGGTTAGGGAATTCCTATTGGGATAATACAGGATATTATCAAGATATCTATGATAGGTTATATGACAATCTAGTTCCTTCAAGTGGTGGATCAGATACTATACATGGTGAATTAATAAGATGTATAGGAAGATTATATTACGATTATTGTAATAATGGAAACATAAATGCTGTAGATGCTGAATATGAAAATGATTATTATCCTTGTTACAATTGTGGTGGTGATGGTGAAATAGAAGATGAAGAATATAATGATGAAACCGATGAATATGAAACAACTATGGTCACTTGTGATGAGTGTGGTGGTGAAGGTGAAATAGCAGAAGAAGTACAAGGAGAACCTTTTATAACAGATTTTTATAAAGAAATGATGGATTTCTTATCATTACATTTAGATGATAGTAAATTAATTGACCGTTTAGAATCATATATGTTAGAAAATCATGGATTTTATAAATATGATAATGAGTCTATGAATATCTATGATAGAGTAGCTGATGAAGTTGTTTGGACTTGTTTAAATACCGAAAATGAAAAAAATGTATGATTTTAAAATTTGATAAATTTTTAGAAGCTAGACTTTCTGATATACTTAAAGTAAAATCTAAAGGAGGTATATCTGATGAGATACAAAGACAAATTGATTTAGATTTTGATTTCACTAAAAATTTAACAAAATACATCACATTAAAACAAAGAGTAAATAAAAGAAAAGTTCAATTCACCATAAAATGGAATGATAGAGCTTCACATAATATAAAAGATAGAATAAAAGATAGAACCAGTTTCAAATCAATTGAAGAGTTTAATGATTTATTCAAATATGTTGTAAATGAAGTATTCCCTAAAATGGTTGGTAAGGAATTAATATCAACAGGTAAATATTCTATTTACATTAAAGAATATGATATATCAATAATTATTTATTTTGATATAAATAAATATATTAACGAAACTTATGAAATAGAGGTTAAAACTATATTAACTGGTAGAAAAGGACATAAGGTTAATAATTTAATTGAGATATAATTAGGTTTATAAACAAATAATTATTATTTTTAAGTATGGAAAAAATCAAAGAAAAGTTTGAAAAAATGTGTGAGATGATTTATATCGGATCAAATGGTATTTCATTTCCTTACGATGATTTAAAACATGACCAAGATTTATCTTTTTGGATAGAAGATAAAGACTTTCCACTATTAAAGGAAAAAATGGATAATTTAATTATATTAATAAACAATGACCATTCATTAGCCGATAAAGATGTATCTAATGAACTTTGGAATATGATTTAATAAGAAATATATTCTGTTGATAAATTACTTGCTGGAATATTATGTAATGTATAAAATCCATGTCCTCTAAAATTAACATCACTATATAATTTTAAATTCAAATCTTTAGTATCTATTTTCCAGATAGTATATTCACCATATCCCATATCATCAAAATCTTGTAGATATGATCCAAACTTATGAGCTACATCTAAATCTTTAGTAAAGTAAATTCTATCAGGATGTGTTGATAATTTACTATGTGTTCTAGGTAATAATCCGATTCTTTGGATTTTATCATCATTTTTTGTTAAAGTAGTGTGGTAAATATATCTTGGTATATCTTCTATAACCTCATCATATTTAGCTTCTATGTTAATAGAATCTATTTTACCATTTACCTCATCTGTATAGTTATACCATTTACCATTTGATGATTTAAGTGAAATAAAATATCCTAAATTATTTATTATAGGTAAATAAAAATCTAATGGGTGTTCTAACTCACTTAAAACAATTTCATTATCATCCATTACTTCAACTTTTACATTAAACCTATTTTTAAGTATTCTAACAGTTTTATCTAAAGGTTGTGATGTTATTAATCCTTCTTTAACAAAGTTCTTTTCAAACTGTTCATATATTTCAATATCATCAATTAATTTCTTCTCAAAGATATTATCTATATAGTCCATATAATCAAATATAAAAGAAAATTTCATAACATATATATTAATTGTTAATATTAAATACCACTAAATATATCAATAACAACAGAAAGTCTTTTAGTTATTTCTGGTAATCCCAAAGGAGCTATAATTGAGTTTATTGGTGATAAAATAGCTTTCATGAATTGTTCATCATAATCTATTTCAGGTGCGAATTCCATTGGATAAGAACCTCTCATATAAGCGAATATAGGATTAACACTATTATTTTTACAGTAATAGTATTTTACTTTAGAGCCAGATTTTATAAATTCGTATTTAGATTGATATTTTTTGTTTTCATTCAATAAATAATTATAATGAGCCGAAGCTTTTACTGCAAAGTGTGTTCCTGTTATAAATTGTAATGGTAATTTTACATCATCAATAACTTTTATTTCATAATTAGAACAAGAAGACTGCATACATATAGTGTCTATGTCAGCTAATTCAAATTCTTTTCTTAGTTGTTTTATTAACTTTAAAAGCTCTTTAGCGTTAAAAGTATCTGGATGTGAAAATAAATATTTAACAATATTTACAATTTTCTCTCTAGCAAATAATGGTGTTGAAGATCTAATCAATTCAACTCCTTTAGGATAAATGTAATTTAATCTTTCATAATCAAACCCATCTTCATGTATAATATGACAAATATATTTTTTCTTAGCTATGTTAATCATAGATTCTGAAATTCTTTCTAATTCAAAATCTTCTTTATTTTCAACACCATAAGAATCAGCATATTCGGTTAAACAATCTTTAAAGTATTGACCATATTTAAGATAATCAACGCCTTGAATAAAATCAACTTCGTTACACCAATTATACTTTATATCAGATTTAAACTTATCAGATTTTAGAAAATCATTTAACCCATAATCTTTAACGAAAACACCATCTATTATTAATAAGTCATAATCCTTATCTAAATTAATCAAAGAATCTACAGTGTCTGATACAGAAACACATTTTGGATTATTTAATTTAATTTTCTTATCAGTTAATATAACAAAATCCACACCAACAGATTCCATATACTTTTTATTAAAGTAAGTATTTCTCCAATCACAATGGTTTATAATAGGATTAAATGAAACAAAAAGTGAATTATGTACCAACATATCATTGGCTATAAAAGTATGTGTATCATCATCTACTTCAATGTCATAAACATATTCGTCATTAAAATTACCTATTAATTCACAAGATTCTATTTCTTCAAAATTTTCTTCGTACATTATAAAATGATTTTTAAGTATAAATTATATCATTTTTTTAAAATTTTGTTTATAATTTTCTTTCTATGTCTTTCCATAACTAGATTATCGTAATTTCTAATAGATGGTATAAACCCATAATTATCATATTCCAAATCTTTTATTTCTAATTTATTAGTAAAAAAATTACCTTTCAATTTAGTAGGTCCGTTTTTTATTGATGTTAGCTTATTATAATGACAATAAAAATCACCAGTTACTTCAATTGGACCTCCACTAAGGTTAGTTAATTTATTCCAACTACAAACAAAGTCACCTTTTACAAATCTTGGAGAATTCTCTAATGTTGTTAGATTATTAGAATAGCAATTAAAGTGACCATATACGTTTCTAAATTTAATGGGTAGATATTCAATACCAAATCTATTTATCGTAACATCACTTAATACATCTATAGAACCATCCTTATTTATAACATAATCATTTATACCAAATTCCTCACATAATAATTTTAAAGACACTTGATATATATAAAAAAGTCCGTTTGTTTCTTACAAACGGACTGGGGCACTGGTTTTAACAATGCGATTCCACCACCTAACACATAGGACTTATTATATCAATTTTTATACAAAAGTTTGTATATTTAACTAGTTCAGTTAAAATGGTTTAAAACTAATTTATAATTTTTATATATAACAATTCCACATTAAATTGTGGATAAAAAATAATAATATATTTATGAGAAAATTTTTATTAATTGCCGTAGCTGCTTTATTAGCGTCTTGTGGTGCAGGTGTATCTACGTCTGATGTGGTTGAAGAAACTGTTGATTCAGTTCAAGTTGAAGTTGTTGTTGATTCGGTTACTACGGATTCAACTGTTGTTGCTCCAGTTGTAGGAGATTCAACTGTTGTTGATTCTTTAGCTAAATAATTGACTTAAAACCTCACTTTGATTACAAAGTGAGGTTTTTATTTTCCTTTCTTATTTATTTTCACTATATTTATATTCAAAGTGAATTAAATGAAATCATTTTTAAATAAAATACTTTGTTTTTTAAATATTCACAGTTGGTTATATTATAAATCATCAATAATAACTGATAAAAATATACCAAATGTTAATATAGAACATAAAAAATGCAAACATTGTAATAAAACAATGTATAGAGATTTGATGCCTTATAGTGGAAAAGAATCAAAACATTGGCATGTAGGAAACGTAGGTAAAATAAGTGAAAAAGAAAAAAAGAAAAATAAAAGAAAAAATATAATTAATAAAGTTTTAAAAAATGGATGAAGATATTTTTAAAAAAAATATGGATTGTTTAGATAGAATACATAATACTATCAAATCTATGAACGATGATATAAAAGATATTTTAGATTATTTCAATAAAGATAAAATTGAAAAATTAGAAAAAAGAAAAAAAGT
>MDSV01224533.1_pt1 | contig 17445 bp, 11 predicted proteins | sample 810851 | NCBI WGS metagenome assembly MDSV01 (sample SAMN05326640, study PRJNA326480) | marine metagenome | isolation source: seawater | place: Atlantic Ocean: North East | collected 2012 | reverse complement strand
TTTTGCTAACGATTATATTTTGGAAGCTACCGGAACCTTAATCAATCAAAAAGAGGTCTTGCCTCCTGAGCTAAAAGAAAAAATTCATATTTCTAATTTTTACCATAGAGGGAAAAAAGGTTCTGGTGATACTCTTTCAGTGATTACAAAACGCTTAAAAGATGAGCGGAAAACATGGAAATACCATGCTGATAATGTCCATGATTTCGCTTTCACTGCTGATCCTACTTATCGGATTGATGAGAGGGAATGGAATGGAATCAAAACGGTAGCTATTGTGGAAGAAAGACATTGTCCAACTTGGAAAACAGCTGCTCAGTTTGCGCTGGATGTTATTAAAGTGTATTCCAATGATTTTGGTAGATATGAATATCCAAAAATGGTTGTGGCTGATGCTAGAGACGGAATGGAATATCCTATGCTTACTTTAGATTCTGGTAAGGATCCTTACTATAAAGGTCTACTTGCTCATGAAATAGCCCACAATTGGTTTTATGGAATGGTAGGTTCAAACGAAACTTATCGCGCCTTTTTAGATGAAGGTTTTACTCAGTTTTTAACAGTTTGGTCACTAGAGAAGATAGATGGAGAAATTTATTCTCCTTATAATCAAAAAGGAAAGAGTTGGTATAAAAATAAGTTTAAAAGTGGTCCTAAATCAAGAGATATGCGTGCTTATCTCGGGTATTTGAATGAAGCAATTAAGCAAGAGGATCCGAGCTTAAATACTCATTCATCAGATTTTGATGGAGGCAGTTTGAGACACGATGGAGGATACCGACAAGTTTACTCAAAAACAGCTGTAATGCTCTATAATTTACAATATGTTTTAGGAGATTCCTTGTTTCTTATCTCTATGAGGAATTATGTCAATGAGTGGAAATTTAAACATCCTTATCCTGAAGATTTCAGAAAAAGTATTATTCGATTCACTAAAGTAGATTTAAATTGGTTTTTTGATCAGTGGCTGGAAACCTCAAAGGTTATCGATTACAAAATTAAAGGGATTAAGAAAACAGCTAAAGATTCATTTGAAATTACGTTTAAGAGAATTGGGGCCATGCAAATGCCTATTGATTTTGAAATACGAAATAATTCAGATTCCTTAATACAATACCATATTCCTAATACTTGGTTTGAGAAAAAAACAAAGGCCAATATTCTACCCAAATGGTATGGTTGGAGTAATTTTAATCCTGAGTATAAAGCTATAGTTTATGTACCAGATGGAATATTTAATATTCAAATTGACCCATCAGGTAGACTGGCCGATATTAATCCTTTAAACAATTCATTGAAGTTTCCTTATACCATTGGTTTTGATCCTCAGTTGAGAAGTTTTCCAGATAGAACTAAGTATTCCGTGAAGGTTAAGCCAGATGTTTTTTGGAATTCTTACGACGGATTAAAAATAGGATTCAATTGGAAAAGTGACTTTTTCAGACTTAGAAAGAAATTTGATGCTAAATTTTGTCTGAATTCTACATTTTTTCAATCCGATTACATTGAAGGAGTCAGGATTAATAAAAACGATGGCTTTTCATATGATTTAAAATATGAAGACATTCTACCGAATTATTCAGAGAAGTTAAAAGTGAAGCTTAGAATTGCCTTAACAGGAGGAGTTCATAAAATTCAAGCAGGCCTACATAAAACAAGTCACAACCGAAAGCATAAATTCGGTATTTATGCAAAATCAATTTTCAGAAGCAATACTAATCAGCTTAACTATGCACTTTATCCGAATCACTGGAATATAGGCTTGTTGAATAATTCTATTAATACATATTACCGACGGCCCTACAATATTCATAAAGGTAAAGGTAGTGTCAAGGTAGATTTTAGATCTAGTGCCTTTTCTAGTGATTATAACTATGAATCTATAAGTGTTGAGAATACTTTTGAAAGAAGCATTAGAAAATTCTATCTAAAAACAAGAATCTTCGGTTTTTTTGGTCTTGGAGATAATTGGGCACCAGAGTCTATGTTATTTTTAGCTGGGGCTAACCCCGAAAATATAAATGAAAATAAATTCACAAGAGCTGAAGGATTTTTCTCTAGTAATCAAGCACAATTTGGTGAGAATATAAATACTTTTCATTCGGGTGGAGGTTTAAATTTAAGAGGATATGCCGGGTATATTTCTCCAGAACAGATTGATGATATGGTTATTTCTGCTTTCAATGGTACGCGAGGAGCTTCAGCAAATATAGAGCTCGAGTTTGATAGATATTTAGGCTTAAATCAAATGGGAAAAGTGAGTAATTGGATTGCTTTAAATTCTTATGCTTTTTTTGATGCTGGATTAATAAATCTTTTGGAAAGTGATTTAAATAAATTTGCAGAACCTAGATTAGACGCTGGACTAGGAGGGACGATCAGTTTTAAAAAGTTTTATCAATTTGAAACTACAAAACCAGTTACAGTTAGAGTTGATTTTCCACTCTTATTAAATAGAACTCCGAATGTAAGTCCTGAATATTATAGTTTTAAGTGGATAATTGGAATTAATAGAGCATTTTAAGATAAAACTGAGTTCACTAGATTTTCTACTTGCTTTTGTCTTGAAAATTGTTGGACATTTGATTGAGTTATATCATTTTTCGATATCGTTCCTTGAATATATTTTTCGTATTCAGAATTTAAGAAATCGACTATTTCCTCTTTTTTACTAAAAACAAATCCACATTTTGAGGATTTAACAATTTCTTCGATGGCTCCTTCATCTGATGGAGCAACAATTATTTTAGTTCCACTAGCAATATATTCATATATTTTACTCGCGATGACACCTTTATAGCCTTTCCAAGCAACATGAAGAAGAAGATGAACTCGTTTTTCAAGTGTTAGAATTTCTTCTCTAGGTACTCTATCAGAACATTCAATGTGATTTTCATAACCTTTCATTATAGAATTTACTCTTGATTCTTGATCTCCGAAAAAAGCCAAACCAGGAAAAAGAAGCTTTGTTTTTACATCATGAGTTGAATCAATAAACTCTTTAAATGCCTCACAAAAAATCTCAATCTTTTGGCCATCATATAGTGTTCCTATGTAAGCAATTGAAAAGTTCTCGAGCTTTGATGTTTCTTTAACTACATCAAAATCCTTAAATTCAATTCCATTAAAGACTGGAAAGCTTTTTACGCCTGTGATTTTTTCAATAGATTTTCCGATTGGTTTTGAACTAGCCGTAATCGAATCAGCTGTTGACACCCACCTAGACTCAAATAATTCATCAAGCTTGTGAATTATTTTTTTAAAAATAGAACTAGAATTGTCATTAATTTCGCTTGTTGACCAAGCATCACGATAGTCAGCAGTCCAAGGTATTTTGAATTTTTTATGTAACAAAAATCCAAATTTGAAAAGATTAAAAGGATTACCACTTATAATTAGATGTTCAAATTTTTCCTCTTGAACCAATTTTTTTGAAAAAGTGTAAATATTCCTGTAAGGAATTACCCTATTACTGAAAAATTGAAATATAAGCTCGAAAAAAGTGAGTGACTGTCGAATTTTAGCGAACTTATCTTCTCCATATTTTCTATATATTTTATCTCTTAAATTCCCTTTATATGGTAAATAATAAACTTCATGAGTGTCAAACTTTTCATGCAAAACTCCTTTTGAACTTGGAATGGAAACGTCTTTCAGAGATTTTAATTTTTTCTCCCATTTTCTTGATACAATAACAGGATAATAGCCATATTTATGTAACCATTTAGCCCATGAATATGTTCTGCTAGAGGCAGTTAAGTTGCAAGGTGGGAAAAAGTAAGAAATAATTAATACTTTTTTTAGTGCGTCTTGAGCCATTTCTTTAATTCGCTATCAGGTTTTGACAAAGCTAATTTAACTTGTGGAAAAAATAATTTTGAAGAGGCATTTAATTTGGTTTCAGTTATTATTCCATCTTTTTTTAAAGTAAGTTTTATCTTGCCTTCAAAGTACTTTGCCCATTCATTAGCATTATCCATTTTAATTTCAATATTATTTACTGCAATTATTTCGTCTCCTATATTTATTCCCATTTTCTCACCCGGGGAATTTGGAGCTACAAATAGTATTTTTGAATTTCCGGGCATTGTACATATACCATAATATGCAGCTAGAGTTTTCGAGTTTTTGTTTTCTGAAATAGATACTCCCACTGCACTTAGATTCTTTTTCAAAAGGAAATAGAGGTTTTGTGTTCCATTAACATAATTATTCCAAAATACATTTAATTCTTCTCCAATTAGTTTTTCTATTTCATTTTTTAAATTCAGTTCTGAGATTCCTCTATCTTTTTTAGCATAATCTAGAAAGAGTCTTTTCATAACATCATCAAGAGATTTTTTGTGTTTAGATTTATTTCGAATAAGTAAATCAGCAAGCATTGCTAAAAGACAACCTTCTACATAAATAGAACTTTTCCTATTGGGAATACCTTTTTCATAGCCATCTAACCAGGTATCAAATGAAGAATCTGCAACCGATAGATTTTGTGTGCCATAATTTGAAAAATGGCGATCTAAAATTTTGTTAAGTTGTTTAAGATATTGTTCTGTAGTAAATACACCACTTCTTTTTAGCATCAAATCTCCATAATAGGTAGTAACTCCTTCTGTTAGATAACCCATTTTTGTATAGTTCTCTTTTGTGAAATCATAGGGTAACATATCTGACGGTCTAATGGTCTTTACATTCCATGCATGAAATAATTCATGTGAAGCAACGCCCAAAAGCTCCTCATAATTTTCTCCTTCGAAAGCAGAATACCCTGGTCCAAAAGTAATTACCGTATTGTTTTTATGCTCTACCCCGTGATAACCTTTGTAGGGGAGTATTTGAAAAATAAAATGGTATTCTTCAAACGGAAAACTACCAAAAACTTTGAGTTGTTCTTTTGTGAACTTTTTAAAATCTTTCAAAAGCTTACTCCATAAAGGTCTGCACTCACCTTGAAACCAAAGATTAAATTTAACACCTTTTACATAGTAGGAGTTATGCTGAATATGATTACCTAGAATAAATGGAGAATCGGCGAGTTGATCAAAGTTCTCCGCCACATAGAACTCATCTTTTTTGGGTAAACCTATTACTGTTTTGCTATGTTTTACTGTTTTGAAATTCAGTTTAATCGGCTCATTTTCTCTACCTACAACATAAAAACAACAATTTACAGGATTAACATATATTTGATTTTGATCAACCCATGAAGAACCTGCATTTAACTCATTAGCGTAATAATTATAAATAATTTTAATTGTTTTTACTTTTCCCGAATAAACTCTCCATCTGTCTTTGGTTATTTTTTCAAATTTTACAGACTTATTATTCATCGTTTTAACATCGAATTTTTGGATGTTTTTAGCAAAGTTTGCCAGTTCATAACGGCCTGGACGCCATGCTGGTAGTTGAATGTCAAATTCTGTTGAGTCAATTTTTTCAACTATAAATTCGATATCTATAAATTTATTTCCTCTGTTCTTCGATGAAAATGAATAAATCATGGTTGTAAATTAATTAAGCCTTAGAGTTACCTTACTGTGTTAATAATTTACTTTAAAGTTAGTATATTCGTTGTGCATTTTATCACACAAAAAAATTAATCAATGAATTACGACGTTATAGTTATTGGAAGTGGGCCTGGAGGTTATGTTACTGCTATTAGAGCATCTCAATTAGGCTTAAAAACAGCGGTTGTTGAACGATCTGAGCTAGGAGGGATTTGTTTAAATTGGGGGTGTATTCCAACTAAAGCATTATTAAAAAGTGCCAACGTATTTGAATATATTGAACACGCAGAGGATTACGGTATAAAGGTAGAAGGAGCTGAAGTAGATTTTTCTGCTATGGTAAAAAGAAGCAGAGGAATAGCTGATGGAATGAGTAAAGGGATTCAGTTTTTGATGAAAAAAAACAAAATTGATATCCTTACGGGTTCAGGGAAAATAAAAGCTGACAAAAAGGTTGATGTAACAGACGATAAAGGAAATACAGTTGAATATTCGGCAGACAGTATTATTTTAGCCACTGGAGCTCGTTCACGACAATTACCTAATCTTCCCCAAGATGGAGAGAAAATAATTGGTTATCGGAAAGCAATGACACTCAAAAAACAACCTAAATCTATTGTAGTAGTTGGTTCTGGGGCTATAGGTGTTGAATTTGCTTATTTTTACAACTCCATAGGAACAGAGGTTACAGTAGTAGAGTTTTTACCCAATATTGTCCCCAATGAGGATGTTGATGTTTCTAAAGCATTAGAAAAAAACTTTAAAAAGCAAGGCATCAAAATTATGACCAAATCTGCTGTCGAATCGGTTGATACCTCCGGAGATTTGTGTAAGGTTAAAGTGAAAACTGAAAAGGGAGAAGAAATATTAGAAGCTGAAATCGTACTCTCAGCTGTTGGAATTCAAGCAAATATTGAGGATTTAGGATTAGAAGATGTAGGTATAGTTGTTGATGCAGGTAAAGTAATTGTAGATGACTTTTATCAAACTAATATTCCTGGATATTATGCAATTGGAGATTTAGTGCCTGGGCCTGCATTAGCACATGTGGCTTCAGCGGAAGGAATCACCTGTGTTGAAAAAATTGCAGGATTGGATGTTGAAACGATTGATTACAATAATATACCCGGGTGTACTTATTGTTCTCCTGAAATAGCATCTGTCGGTTATACTGAGGCACAAGCAAAAGAGGAAGGATATGATATTAAAGTAGGTAAATTTCCATTTTCAGCTTCTGGTAAAGCATCCGCAGCTGGAGCAAAAGATGGTTTTGTAAAAGTAATTTATGACGCTAAGTATGGAGAATGGTTAGGAGCTCACTTTATTGGTGCTAATGTAACTGAAATGGTTGCTGAAGCTGTTGCCGCTCGTAAATTAGAAACCACAGGTCATGATATTCTGAAAACAATCCACCCTCATCCAACCTTGAGTGAGGCAGTAATGGAAGCCACTGCTGCTGCATACGATGAGGTAATTCATTTGTAGAAATAGGTTCTGGAAAGGAATAAAATTAAGATAAAGAAGCTTTGTGATTTGTAATCATGAGGCTTTTTTATTTTCTTGCTAAGGGTTAATGGGTAAAGGCATCCAGTGAGTAACTTCTTGAAAAAAATGATTACTTAAACCCTCACCACTCCAAAAGTCGTTAGTTTTGTTATTCTTATGCTTTGGTTTGTGAGACCCGTAAAAATTTTTAATAAAGGTTAAAACTTTAATTGGTTTTAATTCAACTTGACCGGGTGATCCTGCTAACGGCACGTAGTTTTCAGGAACGAAAGCGATAACTCTCTGACCATCATTAGGAAGTTGTTCGATTGTTTTGATCCATTCCATTTTTAAATCCATGAAGGGTATATTTAAATAATCATACCCTACGAAAGTTTTGTTTTTTTGTTCATAATAGGGAGAGCCGCAAATGAAATTAGTCCTGCAAAAGCAATGGTAATTGTCATAATAACAAAAGCTACATTGGCCCAAATAGCAGCATCCTTATGAGCGATGTTTAGACTAGTTAATGCTAAAATAACCATGATTTGCCAAGCTCCTGCACCACCATTACTTGGCGCCACCATTCCAAAGCTACCCGCAATAAATGCGGTCAAGCCAGCAGCTAAACCTAGTTTTGAAGTTGGTTCAAAAGCAAAAAAGCAAACATAAAACATACCAACGTATCCGACCCAAATTATGATTGTGTGCAATAAAAAAAATAGTTTCTTTTTCATCTTTAATACATCAAACACACTTTTTTTTAGTTCTGAAAAAAGATGACCAATTTTTCTCATCGGGCTAAGCGAAAATATTTTTTTTCTCAAAATGAATAATGTTACAAAAACTACAGAAAAAGCTCCTAAGAGCAAAGCAATTGAAATTTTGTTGTTGAGCAAGCTACTTATCATATTAGGTAAAGATGATTTCAAATAGATGTCAGTGAAGAGGTCAAACTGCACAAAAACGAGTAGTCCTGTGAAAAAAAGTAAAGTAATTAAATCGAAAGTTCTTTCAATAAATACCGTACCTAGTAATTTAGGTACAGGAATACCCTCATATTTGTATAACGTACCGCATCTGGCAACTTCACCCGATCTCGGAATAGCAATATTTGATGCATACATAAATAAAACACTCGCAAAAACATTTTTTGTTTTAGGGTTGTGGCCCGTAGAATTAATTAATAATTTCCATCTAAGTGCTCTTGAATAATGAGAAATCATGGCAAAAACAGTAGAAATTCCGAAATACCAGTAATTCATCGATGCTGCACCCTCCCAAAATTCATCAAATGTGATATTTGAGTCAGAAAAACTCCACCAAATTAGGAATACGCCAATAAAAAGGAAAATACCCTGTTTGATGTATCGACCATTTATTTTTTTCATAAGATACAAATGTAGTGAAATATTTTAGGTGTTATCTCGAGTATAAGTAGCTTTTAGTGTGTCAATTTCATTTCCATCATTAATGAAATAATTTAAAATAATCTCCTCATCTTTAATCTCTCCAACCCCTTCTATTGTATAACTTTTTATCGTCTGATTTGGAATTGTTAAGAAATTATTTTTGGTAGACGATATAGTCGAAAACACTTTTTGCTCTATTCCGATCTTGTAAAAATTATAAATATAAATACCTGAAGCATTTAATGAATCTTTAGTGATCATTACTTCATATACTCTTTGATCTAAAAGTGAAGATTTTTCATTTGCAAGCCAATTTCCTTCAAATTCATTTCTTATGTCATTTTCATCCTCTTTTTCGCATGATGAAAGAAAGAGCAATAAGCAAATGAAGAATGATTTGATTATATTTTTCATTTTATTTAGAGTTGTTTTTTTTGTGATTATTAAAATTGAAAGGACAGTTTTTGCATCCATTTTTACAACAATACCCACGTTTTAATAAATATTGTTTTGTAAATACTTTGAAACCTAGCTCATTCATATAGTAGTCTCCATCCTCAAATTCATTTCTTTCTAATCCTTCGAATTCTCCCATTTAAATAAGTTAATTTTGATTCGTGTTTCCCGTCCTGCCAAATATACCAATTCAAGAAATAAAGAATAATTTTCTTGAAAAGAATAAAGTTCAACTTGATGTTCAACGAGAGGATTTAATTCATCCCGAAGTCTCTGGCAATAAGTGGCGCAAGTTAAAATACAATGTTAACGAATATTTTACGCAGGAATGTCAAAGTATAGTAACTTTTGGTGGAGCCTTTAGTAATCATATCGCGGCAACTGCCTCCATTGGTAAAATACTCAATATTTCAACACATGGAATAATACGAGGCGAAGAGGTGGTGAATTCTACCTTACAAGCGGCAGTCAAAAATGGAATGAAACTTCATTTTATATCAAGAGAAGAGTATAAGAAAAAAGAGAAGAGTGAGTTGGGTATGAGCCTTTTAAAAAGACTTAAAAATCCTTATTTAATCCCTGAGGGGGGATCAAATTTATTAGGTTTAAAAGGTTGTCAGGAAATAATACAAGACACTGATTTTGATTTGGTTATTTGTGCTTGCGGTACAGGAAGTACATTTTCCGGTATTATATCAAGCTTGCAGATAAATCAGTATGCAATTGGTGTTTCGGTTTTGAAAGGGGGGACTTTTTTAGAAGAGGAAATAAAGGAAAACTTACTTTTATTAAAGTCAGATAATCGGAATTGGAAATTGGAAACAAATTTTCATTTAGGTGGTTATGCTAAATATAATTACGATCTATTCCATTTTATAAAAACTTTTTGGGAAAAGCATTCTATCAAACTGGATCCAGTATACACGGGTAAGGCAATGTTTGGTCTATACAAATTGATAGAGTCTGGTGAGATAAAATCAAAAAAAATACGGTTTATTCATACGGGTGGTCTTCAAGGAATACCAGGTTTTGAGCATCGATACAATTTGAAATTATTTCAGAAATAATCTTCAAACAATTTTTCATTTAAAATTTGTTGTTTTTTAACTCCCTTATTTTGAACCATTTTAAATAGAGGGTAAATAGCTCCAAATATAGTCGTGTCGGGGCTTGTTGCCTTTCTTTCTATTGTTTTTTGTTGTATTTTTGAGGACTCTTTAGCGGTTTTTTTTCGCAATTATTTACTAATTATATGGCAGTAGAACAAGGACTTTACCACCCCAGTTTTGAGCATGATTCCTGTGGAATCGGATTTGTTGCAAATTTGAAAAACAAGAAATCATTTGAACATATTCAAAATGCTCTTGATATGTTGGTTAATATGGAACATAGAGGTGGATGTGGTTGTGAGCCTGAAACAGGAGATGGTGCAGGTATTTTACTTCAAATTCCTCATTCATTTTTTTCAGCAGAATGTGAGAAATTAGGATTTTCTTTGCCATCCGCAGGAGGTTATGGTGTTTCCATGACATTCTTTCCTATGGATGAAAATTTAAGAGCTATTGTTAAATCAAGGTTCGAGGAATACCTAAAACGATTAGGTTTTGAATTATTAGGGTACAGAGAAGTGCCTACGGATGATTCAATGATTGGAGAAACCGCAAAACGAGTTGAGCCTAAGATTGAACAAGTATTTTTGAAATATACTTTATCTAATGACCCAAAAGCTCTTGAAAGAAGATTAGTTGTATTGAGAAAATACGCTATTAGAACAATTAGAAATGAAATGAAGGAGCTCGATGATAGTTTTTATATCGCATCTTGCTCATCAAAGAAGATTGTTTACAAAGGTATGTTGAGGACTGATCAAGTTCAGCAATACTATCTCGATTTACAAAACACAAAAATGAAAACTGCATTAGCCGTTGTTCATTCTCGCTTTTCTACCAATACATTCCCACAATGGAGATTGGCACAACCTTTTAGATACATAGCCCATAACGGGGAAATAAATACGATTAAGGGTAATGTCAACTGGATGCAAAGTAAACAAGTATTGCTCGAATCTACAGAGTTCACGCTGGAAGAAATTGATTGGATGATGCCCATATGTGATATTAAACGCTCAGACTCTTCCAATTTGGATAACGTGGTAGAATTGCTAACCTTGGGAGGTAGATCATTACCTCATGTTATGATGATGCTTGTTCCAGAAGCATGGCAAAATAATCCTGAAATGCGTGAAGAGAAACGTGCATTCTATGATTATTACTCTTCCGTAATGGAACCATGGGATGGACCGGCATCAATTTCTTTTACGGATGGTGATATTGTAGGTGCTACCCTAGATAGAAATGGATTAAGACCTTCAAGATATTGTGTTTTAAATGATGATACAGTCATTATGTCTTCAGAAGCCGGCTCTCTCATTGTTGATGAAAGTAAAGTTATAACCAAGGGAAGGTTACAGCCAGGAAAACTATTTGTAGCAGATTTAAAAAACGGGAAGATTATTTCTGATGAAGAATTAAAAGACGATATCTGTTCTAGAAAACCTTATGGAAGATGGTTGAAGGAAAATAAACTAACATTAACAGATATCGCTCGACCAAGAACGAAATCCAAGGTGCCATACAGCGGTGAAGAATTATTGCAAAATCAAATTGCTTTTGGATTTACCCGAGAGGACTTAACTGAGATTCTCAAGCCGATGGCTAACGCAGGAAAAGAACCTCTTGGATCAATGGGCGCTGATACTCCGTTGGCCATATTATCTACTCAAGCTCAGCATCTTGCCAACTATTTTAAGCAACTTTTTGCTCAAGTGTCAAATCCTCCAATAGATCCTATTCGAGAAGCTGTGATTATGTCCTTGTATACAAATCTAGGTCCTCAAAGGAATATATTGGCAGAAACTCCAGAGCATTGTCGCCAAATTCATTTGGACTCACCTGTTTTGTCTAATGGACAGTTGGATAAGATTAAAAAATTAGACGATGATTCCTTCAAGTCGTATGTAATAAACGCCACATTTTCTGCTACAAACAGATTAGGAGCTTTAGAAAGAGCCGTAGATGAAATTTGTGCAAATGCTGAAAGAGCAACCTTAATGGGTTGCAATATATTAATAATTTCGAATAAGGATATTTCTGAAAGTGATGCGCCAATCCCTTCATTACTTGCTGTAGGAGCAATACATACCGCATTAACCAAAAAGGGATTAAGAGCCAAAACATCTATTGTTGTGGAAGGGGGAGATGTTATAGAAACACATCATTTCGCCACATTAATAGGTTTTGGAGCTAATGCTATTAACCCATACTTGGCTGGAGATACTATTAGAAGCGAGTTTACAGGTGAATTAGAATCAGGAAAAGTTACTATTAAAAGCTTACTTAAGCACTACAATAAAGCAATTTCAGGAGGGTTGCTAAAAATATTCTCTAAAATGGGAATATCCACTGTTCAATCTTATCAGGGAGCTAAAATATTCGAAGCCTTAGGGATATCAAAGACAGTAGTTAAAAAATGTTTTAAAGGAGTTGTTTCTAGAATAGAAGGGATGACATTTGACGATATCGCTAAAGAGGCTATTATAAAACACCAAAGAGCTTTTGAAAACTGGAATTCAGATAAGCATTTGTATGTTGGAGGATATTACCAATGGAAAAGAAAGGGAGAGGCACATTTATTCAATCCGACAACGATTCATTTGCTCCAAAAATCGAGTAAAAATAACGATTTTGAAACGTATAAAAAATATGCCACAGCAATTAACGATCAATCAAAACGACACATTACATTAAGAAGTTTATTAGAATTCAACTTTGGAGATTCAATTCCATTGGAGGAAGTAGAATCAAAGGAAAAAATTATGACACGTTTCGCAACAGGAGCAATGTCATTTGGATCGATATCTTATGAGGCTCATAGTTTGTTAGCTGTAGCCATGAATAGGATTGGTGGTAAATCCAATTCAGGAGAAGGAGGAGAGGATGAAGAAAGATTTATACGTAAAAAAAATGGAGATTGGGAAAGATCAGCAATAAAACAAGTTGCTTCGGGACGTTTTGGTGTTACCTCTAACTACCTTACCAATGCAGATGAATTGCAAATTAAGGTAGCTCAAGGCGCAAAACCAGGCGAAGGAGGTCAGCTACCGGGTCATAAAGTTGACGATTGGATTGGTAGGACACGTCACAGCACTCCCGGCGTCGGATTAATATCTCCACCACCTCACCATGATATCTATTCAATTGAAGATTTAGCACAATTAATTTATGATCTAAAAAATGCCAATAGAAAAGCAAGAATTAATGTTAAGTTAGTATCGGAAGCCGGAGTTGGAACCATTGCCTCCGGAGTTGCAAAAGCAAAAGGAGATGTTGTAATGATTTCTGGTTATGACGGAGGTACAGGTGCATCTCCATTATCTTCAATAAGACATGCTGGTTTACCATGGGAAGTAGGATTAACTGAAACGCATCAAACCCTTGTAATTAATAATTTAAGATCAAGAATAACTGTTCAGACTGATGGTCAATTAAGAACTGGTAAAGACATTGCGATAGCTGCCTTATTGGGAGCTGAGGAGTGGGGTGTAGCTACGGCTGCACTTATTGTTGAGGGTTGCATCATGATGCGTAAATGTCATTTAAATACCTGTCCGGTAGGTATTGCTACGCAAAACGAGGAGTTGAGAGCACTTTTTTCTGGAAATCCTGATCACGTAGTAAACTTCTTTAATTTTCTAGCAGAAGATTTGAGAGAAATTATGGCAAAATTAGGAGTTCGAACGGTGAATGAGATGATTGGTAAAACTGAGTTTTTAAAAGTAGATGAAAACATCAACCATTGGAAACTTGAAAATATAGATTTATCAGCCCTTCTATATAAACCCGCTGAGTCTGATTCTGTAGACGTATATAAGGTAAGAGAGCAAGAGCATGATATTTTTGAAATACTGGATCGAAAGCTTATTGAAGCCGCTCAACCGGCCCTGATTAATGGAACTCCAGTGAAAGCTGAATTTGATACCATCAATACGGATAGATCCGTAGGAGCTATGCTTTCTAATGAGGTGTCAAAAGTATATGGAGGAAGTGGTTTGCCAGACGGAACTATACACTATAAATTAAATGGATCTTGTGGGAATTCCTTTGGAGTTTTTACAGCAAAAGGAATTCTTTTTGAAATAGAGGGCGAGGCTAATGATTATTTTGGAAAAGGTTTATCAGGAGGTAAATTAGTTATTTATCCCCCAAAGATATCTTCTATTGTTCCTCATGAAAATATGATAATAGGAAATGTTGCCTTTTACGGAGCTACCTCCGGAAAAGCATTTATAAATGGATTAGCAGGAGAACGATTTTGTGTTAGAAATTCTGGAGTCACCGCTGTAGTAGAAGGTATCGGAGATCATGGTGCAGAATATATGACCGGAGGAAAAATGGTCGTACTTGGAGAAACTGGAAGAAATTTCGGTGCTGGTATGTCCGGAGGTTATGCATTTATATGGGATGTAAATAAAAATTTCATAAAAAACTTCAATCCAGAATTGAGTGACATTGATCCGTTATCAAAAGAAGATAAAATAGAGTTAAAATCACTCATCGAAGAACATTATGAGGAAACTAAGTCTACAATAGCAAGAAATATATTAGAAAATTGGGATTTACAGTTGAGGAATTTCAAAAAAGTAATGCCAAGAGATTACAAAAGAGTTTTGGCAGAGAAACTCGAAAAATCGAAAGCAAAAATAGTAGTCTAAAGTAATTAATTCAATTTGCACACACGAAGTGTGTTACAATAAAACAGAGGATAATGGGACAATCAGATGGTTTTTTAAAGTTTGACAGAGATTTGCCTAAAAAGCAGAGTGCAGAGCGAAGAAAAGAGCATTACAGCGAATTTTATAAGCCATTCTCTGATACAGAGACAAAAGAACAGGCGGCTAGATGCATGAATTGTGGTGTTCCTTTTTGTCACAGTGGATGCCCTTTAGGGAATGTAATTCCTGAGTTTAATGACGCGGTATATAACAAAGAATGGAAGGAAGCATTTGAAATTTTATCCACTACAAATAACTTTCCTGAATTCACAGGAAGAATTTGTCCAGCACCTTGTGAGGGTGCTTGTGTACTAGGAATTAACAAGCCGCCTGTTGCCATAGAGCATATTGAAAAATCAATCATTGAAAAAGCCTACTCAAAGGGATGGGTTAAAGCGGAAGAGATTGGTAAAAGGACAGGTAAAAAAATCGCCATTGTTGGTTCAGGACCTGCAGGTATGGCAGCTGCCGATCAGCTAAATAAAGTAGGTCACTCGATTACTGTATATGAAAGAGCTCAGGCTCCTGGAGGTTTGTTAAGATTCGGTATTCCAGATTTCAAACTCGATAAAAGTGTTGTGGAAAGAAGGATTCAGCTAATGGAATCAGAAGGTATTGTTTTTCAGTGTGGAGTAAATGTTGGAGTTGACGTAAAAGCAGAACAGTTACAAAAAGATTTCGATGCAGTAATTTTGGCAGGAGGTGCTACCGATCCCAGGGATGTTGCTATTCGTGGCAGAGAACTCAATGGAGTACATTTTGCAATGGATTTTCTATCTGCTAACAGCTCAAAAGTTCAAAATTTAAAAACAGAATCTCATAAAGGAGATCAAATTGAAAGCCTTTGGGCAACCGATAAAAACGTTGTTGTAATAGGTGGCGGAGATACAGGTTCTGATTGTGTGGGGACTTCAAATCGACATGGGGCTAAATCTATAACTCAATTTGAAATTAATTTGAAACCAGGTCCTGTTAGATCCTCGGATAATCCTTGGCCTGAGTACCCATTCATATTAAGAACCTCCACTTCTCATGAAGAGGGGTGCGAAAGAGAATGGAGTGTATTAACGAAAGAATTTGTCGGAGATGGAAAAGGAAACCTAAAAGCACTTAAAATTTCAGAAATAGAATGGTATACCGCAGAAGATGGAAGAAGAACCTTTAAAGAAGTTGATGGATCTGAAAGAGATATACCTTGTGAAATCGCCTTGTTAGCAATTGGTTTCGTAGGACCAGATCAGCCCATATTAAAACAATTTGGTGTTGAATTGAGTGCTCAATCTAATGCAAAAGCTAGCATAACAGATTTTAAAACATCTGTAGAGGGAGTTTTTGCTGCCGGTGATGTTCGCCGAGGACAATCATTAGTAGTTTGGGCTATTTCGGAAGGAAGAGAATGTGCTGCATCCGTTGATGAGTACTTAATGGGTGAAACCTCCTTAGAAAGAAAAGATACCTCAATGTTGGCGATTTAAGACTTAGTTCTTATATTTACCTTCATAGGCGGGAATAGCTCAGTTGGCTAGAGCGTCAGCCTTCCAAGCTGAGGGTCGTGGGTTCGAGTCCCATTTCCCGCTCAAAATTAAAAACTCCTTAATGTTATTAGGGAGTTTTTTTATTAAAAAAGTTAGGGTTTTAACAATAAACTATCACTTTTTTGTAGCATATTCATTTTTTAAATCATTCAAAAAAACAGTTGTATTGCATCCTTTTGAAAGTACAATCGCTCCATTTAATTTTAATATAAAGAGTCTGGCAGATTCTTGCCATTTATTAAAATGATATTCCATAAAAAAGCTTTCTATAGTATGCGAAATTAGGTCAAATAATTCTTTACACACTTCTTTTAAATCCTTGTAATTAGAATCAAGTTCTTGAGAGATGTTAATCAATAAACTTCCTGTTTTATAACCTGAATTTTCAAGCTCAAACTTAGAGTTCTCTATGATTTTTATTAAACCTTCCTCTAGTGTTGTACTATTTTCAAATAATTTCTTGTAAAGTAAGGATAATTTTATAGTGTGACATTTTAAGCATTCAATACAGAGTTGTTTTTTGCCTTTAGGAAAGTAATAGTACAAAGAACCTTTTGATGTTTTCGATCGGTTTAAAATTTCGTCTAATCGAGTCCCATGAAATCCTTTTTCCAAAAAAACATCAGTTGATGTACAAATAATTTTATGTCTAGTATTCAAAGAAATTAATAATTAAATTAACGAAAATATTTTTAAATAGCTTTGTAAGCAACCTCTATCAAAAATAGTCATCATTATATCAAACTCATAAAATGAAAAAAAAAATAATACTGATGCAATTGATTTTGTTAATATTAATTGTGGGCTGTCAAGATAAAACAATTCGAGTATATAAAGGAAACTCACCAATTACAATCAGTTACGATCATTGGAGATCAATAAAACCTGAGCTTAAAGAATCAAATAAGTTAGAAAATCCTGGAAAAATATACATTTATAAAAATGCTTTGTATATTAACGAAAGAGGTTTGGGAATTCATATTTATAATAATTCTGATCCGTCAAATCCCATCGATGAAGGTTTCATTCCTATTCATTCTAATTTTGATGTTGCCGTTAAAGGAAATACTCTGTATGCTCAGTCCTACTCAGATTTGTTAATTTTTGATGTCTCAGATCCATTAAAACCAATTTATATTAACAGAGAGCTAAATGTTTTTAGCCTCAACTATGATTGTGTTAAAGAAGGTTATGATGAAAATTATCCTACAAAATATGTAGAT
>MDSV01185351.1_pt1 | contig 17445 bp, 12 predicted proteins | sample 810851 | NCBI WGS metagenome assembly MDSV01 (sample SAMN05326640, study PRJNA326480) | marine metagenome | isolation source: seawater | place: Atlantic Ocean: North East | collected 2012 | reverse complement strand
CGGCGGTGGCGGCAAAGGTGGGGGCGAGGGCGGCGAGGGTGGTGGTGGGTTGGGTGGTGAGGTGTTGTTGTCGCGCACGCGTGCGGCCGTCTGGACGACAAAGATGTTGATGGCACCGCTCAGGAGACCGACGAGCCAAACAGAGACAAAGTTGCCGCGCCAGGAGCGTCCGCGCGGTGTGGGCGGTAGACGTGACGCCTCGGCCTTGCGCAGGCGCTCAGAGTTTACAAAATTCGACTGTGTCGTCTGCGTGGAGTGGGGAAGGGATTGTGCCAGGCGAAACGCGATGGGTTGTTTGCCCTGCATGTCGACACGTGCGCGCGTGTGCAACGCACACGCGTGGACACGTTCAATGGTCCCGTTTGCTAGACCCAATTGGAGTTTGCGTTATGAATCCGCCATGAAGGTGTGTAAGTGCTTGCATTTCTAACTCTGGCCAAAGTCTTCTAACTTTGCTTCTAAAAGTGCGGCTACTCTTCTACTTTTGAGCCCAGCGCACAGGCTGCGGCAGATGGATCTCGAGAAAATCTCGCATACTTTCTGAGATCGCATGGGAGATCCATCTGCCGCAGCCTGTGCACTGGCTCTGAAAGTAGAAGAGTTGACACACTTTTAGAAGACAACTAGAAACACTTTAGAAAGTGCTTGGGTTTTACGTCTCCTCCCAAAGGGTCGAAGCTGCCGGCGGTGGGTGCTGCGGCGGTGAGGCGGTGAGGCGGTGAGGCGGTGAGCTGGCGAGACGTAAAATGCAAGCATCTCTTCAGATGTCAACCACACCATGCCGCGCCACGCTCCAGTCTGCCCGTAGCTGATCCCGCGCCGCGAGCACGCCCGCCCTGCGCTGCACGGCCGTGTAGCCGTGGAGCGCATTGTAATCCGCCTCCCTGAGCCCAAAGGCCATCCGGCAACCGGCGGTGAAGCGGTGCGATGCAACGCCGCCACTGTGCGAGGGACCGTCCTCCGGATCGAGGAACACGTATCCAGGCACATATTGTGACAGTTTGAAGCCGGTCTGACGCTCGTAGGGCGTCATCGTCGTCTCCGTGTGCGTCGACTGCGTCGCCCAACGAGTGTCCGCCCACAGGACTTTTGCGTTTGCCATGGCTTCATAGCCCTCTGTCTTGCCCATCTCGTCGAGGAGCCAGGCGATGCAGCCAGCGTCGCGACCGTCATGCCCACGCTGCAGGCACTGGTTCATAATGTGGTCGACATACTTGCATGGATCCTCCTGGTCGCCGTCTGCCACATTGGTCACGTCGACGAAAAAGACGAGACCCTGTGGTACCTTGTGCACCTTCGGAAGGTCGGAAAGCGTCGACGGAAGCATCTCGCCCACCTCGGCATTGTAAAAGTCGCTGTCCGTCACCATCACGTCGCGCATGTTGGCTCCGGGCACCTTTTTCGCCGCGCGGGTATTAGTCCAGCTGCCCCCGCTTCCGCCAAAGATGCCCAAGACGGACGTGTTTGGCGTCCAGGTCTTAAACTGGTAGCTGTCGCGAAAGTCGTGGTACCAGCCAAGGGTCCGGTCGACCTCGCCGTCGCTGGTGCGCGGGGCGCCCCACGTTCGGAGCTCGTTTTGCTGCAGCCACTCCAAGAAGATGTTTGGCCGCCTCTCCTCCGGCTGATTGTCGGGGTAGCCAGTGTACACGTCGGTGGAGAGCGGTTCGTTGTCGCCAAGATCATCCGACTTGTAGGAGGTGGGGCGCACGACCACGATGGCATACCGTCCATCTCCCGGGGTGGCGAGCGATTCATTGTCAATTTTGCAGCTTTCGTCTCCGTATTCTCGATCGCGCATGCGCACGCGGGCAGCGATGGGCACGTGCACCGCAATGTCCAAGCAGTCGTGGACGTTTGCGCCGCTTGGCATGTTGTCGAGGTTGGCAGAGTCAAAGTTGGCGTGCGATGTGCGCGCGTAGGCGGCCCTATTCGGATGAAGTGCTGGGTACATCATCGTGTTTGGCCCTTTGAAGGACCGCTCGCCCAGGGTGTACCCTGTGTTGTCATTATCGTCCACTTCTCGCAGAAACGACCAGGCCCCCACAACATCGGGATCAAGACCGATGAGATGTCCGCGAATGGCGGACCACTCCTTCATGTCCCAAAAGGTGTAGGCCTCGCCGGTCACAGCGCCGGTTCCACCAAACTCGAGCTCGTCGATGGTGGGCGCGATCCGTCCCATTCCCAGCATGCCAAGCCGCTTCTCCCAAGGAGCATTCCAGAACATGTCTGCTGCGCCCGCGAGCTCCTGCAATTCGTTGCGGTACGCCACGGAATCGCGGATCCCGATGACCGGCATGCGATAGCCAATTCGCCGCTCATAGTAGGAGTCGAAGATATCGATCTCGTTGCCCGTGTAGCCAGCAACCGGATTCACTTCTGTTACGTCCATGTCCTCTCCGGCGTCGTCGTCAGGGGCGTCCTCGTCGGAGGCGTCGTCGTCGGAATCCGGAAGATTCGTGCCTCGCACAGGTGGGAACGGGTCGTCGTAGTTCTCGTCTGCCCCGGGAAGAAGGTTGTAGAATGGCACATTGTACGTTTGTTCTACCATCTTGGTCATTTGAAACGAGTACGTCGAACACTCGGCCAAGAAATTGATCAGGATGCCCTCCGTGTCGCTGCCCATGAAGGGTTGCTGGGTGATCAGGTTGACGTAGTCCCTTGGGTACCTGGCGTATGGCTTCTGCCGTCGCTGCCGCACGAGATCCAGAAAGAGTACCGCCTTGAGCATGTAGCTCTGTGCACGGTCTTCGTCCAGTGTTTCTTCGTCTTCGGGGTAGCACCAGTTGTAGTTGCGCATGCGAATGATGGAGGCCGGGCCGGGGGTAGTCCACGGCTCGGGACACTTTACGCGATCGTCAAACGCCTTGGACCACCCGTCGCCAACCGAACGCTGGTACCCCAGTGCGAGCGACGTTGCAGTAGCCATGTCGACGTCTTGGTCCGTTTCAACAGCGGTGTCAAGGTTGCTCAAGATGCCACGATTGGACCTTCTCTTGCCTAGCTTGACAACCTTCACCTCTCCCCTTTCAATCTTCTCCCGGAGCTCCTGCACGGCTTGGAAGCGCTTGAATGCGAGCTCGAGCTCCTGCTCCGGGCTGACTTTCCTTTCAAAGTGTCGGCATGGCACCTCGGCCGCCGTTGGCTGAGGCGCCGGGCCAAGCGAGAGCTTGCCGAGGTTGGGAAGCGCCATGCGCCTTCTCCTGTCGCTGTACAATCCGAATGGAGCTTATCGATATGCCCGTATACAAAAATAGGATACGAGAGAGAAGCGGGGCAACGCCTGTGCGAGCATGGCGGCGGCGGCGGTGGTGGCCGAGGCGGTGGCCGACCAAAGCATTTCGCGCGACGAGACGGCGGCCGAGCGTGCCGAGCGGCGCGGCGAGCTCGCCGCCGAGGGCAACATTGTGGCCGCGTGCTGCATCTTTGCCTCGTCCATTGCGCTCGACGCCCTCAACGCGCTGCCCACCACCATTGTCGCCGACGTGCCCACTTCGCTTCGCACCACCTCGCTCATCCTCGTTGGGTTGATTGGGGCGCCACCCGTCGAGCCCAGCTACCTGTTTGAGCAGCGCGGGCTTGCGTGCATCCTGCTCGTGGCCGCCTCCTGGGTCGGCCTGCACCACGGCGGCTCGAATGCACGCATTGCCGATGCCATCTACACGCTCTTTGGCGGTTGGTCGGCCGTCGGGCTCTTTGGCTGGTCGGGACCAGGAGCGGGCGAAAAGGGCTACGACAGCAAGGAGCGTCGCGAAAACGTGGTTGCGCTCTCGGCGGCCTTCTTGGGCTATGCGGGCGTGCGCGTCGTGCGTGCGGGCATGACGCACGCCACCGAAGCCATCTCTTTTACCATGTCACACGAGGACGTGACGGCGCGCGGCATTGCGCTCGCCGACGACTTGGTGGCGGCGGCGCTCGTCTTTGGCGGGTTGCTGTGCGTGTGCGCGGCCGTCTTTGTCCTTTCAAACCACGCGGTGGTTTACGAAAAGGGATGCACACCGATTTGCGCAACCATGGGCGTCTACTCAGTGCTCGTGTTCACGGCGGCCTTTGTCGTGCAGATTGCCTCGTACGCGCGCATGGAGGACCTGGACGTGCTGTTCAACGAGGCCTCGTGCGCTGGAGACATTACCGTTTGTTCTCAGGCCTTTCGAGCGCGGCGCTTTTACGCGGCCAACGGCTCCCCGGCCGTGCTTTGGGCGTGCGCCGCCGGGCTCACGCTCTTTGCGTTCCCGTACGATCGACGCTGCCGAACCCGACGCGACTACTTCAACGGAGTCGAGGATCCCACGGGACGCAAGGCGGCAACGGCAAGTGCATGGGCGGCCATTTTTTCGGCGCTTGTGGCGCTCGGCGCCGTCTTTTTATTTTCGGACAGCGCCTCCTTTTTGGCGAGCTTGGAGGTGCTGCTGCTCTACTTTTCGATCCCACTGGCATGGTATGGCGAGTCGTGGCTCGCGTGCGGCCTGCACGCAGGTGGCATTGCCGTGTACACGGCATCGCGTCTAGGGGGTCCACTTGGGTACGACCTTGCCTACCTGACGCATTGGTTTGTGGCGGCAACACTACTGATTACGGTGATCCTTGCCGTGACCACCGGCATCTCGCTGCTCTTGTACAATAGCTGGTGCTCACAGGGACGATACATCGAGTGGATCGAGACGACCACCGCGATGCTGTTAGTGGTACTCGTCTCTTTGCAGCTCCTGCTCACCATTGCGTCGTTGTCTCTGGGGTCGGGGTATGACGGTGCTCGGATTGGCGACGGACGCACGTGGCGACAAACAAGCTTCGAGTGGGCAACGCAACACAATGTCTCCTTTTTCTTTGCGGCCGCGCTCGTGGGTGGGCGGTTTGAGACGCAAAACCCGACCATCAGTCGCGGAATCCTGCGCGCGGCCTGGTTTTCCATCCCTATTCTTCTCGTCGCATTGTGGACTGGAACGTTGGTCTTTTTTAAGACGGAGATACCGTATCTCACAGCGGGGGAGCCGGTGCCGTTGGGCATTGCAACCTTTGCGGCCATGGTGCCTTGGGTGGTCGTGGGTATGGTGATTTGTTAAACGGTGCTTGTGTTTTACGTCGTGTCTACCTGGCTACCTCTCTGCCTGTCCGCCTGCGTGCCTACATGCCTACGTGTGCGTACGCATCCGAAACGCAAGCACTAGTTACCACAATACAGTGTGTGTCTGCTCCTCCTTGCGTGTTTGCGTGCGATTCTTGCGGCAGCTACCCAGGAGTAAAGGCAGAATCACCCCATACGCGTGTGCACCCATGCCATCCGCCGCAGCCAAGGCCGCCCCTTTTACCGTCGCCGGAGCCGACGCAAGCAAGGACAAGGCGCCCGCACCAGTGCGCACGGCCGGCAAGCCCGGCAACCAGACGGTGCACATTGACGACCTCGACCTCGCCAAGATCGAGATTGGCACCGAGGTCAAGAAGGGCAACAATGGCGACAAGTACGTGGAATTCAAGTATGACGGTGGCAACTTCTGCATCGACTTTGCCAAGCCGCCCGATTTCATTCGGTCCCCCTTCAAGGCCGGCCCGCCGATCAACAAGGACAAGCAGCAGCTCGGCACCGCCTGGTCGATTTCCGTCGAGTTTACGCAGGAGCGGGTCGACAAGTGGAAGAAGCTGGAGGACATGGTCATCGAGCACTGCCTCAAGCTTCCGCGCGACGAGTGCTTCCCCAAAAAGTCGGACCGGGCTCCGTCCATTACCGATGGTGAGTTTGTGGGCAAGTTCAATTCGATCCTCAAGTCGGCCGACATTGCCAACGGTTACCCGGCCAACTTTCGCCTGTCCGTGCAGCACGAGGCCATCGACTCGACCACCAAGCAGCCGCGCACGATGCCCGCCATCTTCACGTGCAAGCGCAAGCGCGACCCCGACACGGACGAGTGGGGCATCACCAAGGCCAAGCGCGGCTCCGTCGAGGACCTCTCCGCCAAGTCGTCCATTGCGTGCGTCGGCCAGCTCTCCCGTGGCCTCTACTTTGGCGGCACCGGGTGGGGCATGAAGTTCCGGCTCTCTCAGGCCTACGTGTACACCAACATGACCGAGACGTCGGGCCCGCAGATTGACACCTCCGGCGTCAAGATCCTTCCCGACGACAGTGAGGACGAGGCCGAGCCCCCGCAGAAGCTCCTGCGCACCAACGAGCCCTTTGCGGGCGACGGAATGGACGACCAGTTCCCCGACAATGCCTTCCCCCCCGCCTAGGTCCATTGATACCGATTCCGGGTCCAATGTCCGAACTTCTAATTCTTAGGGTCCCGGGTATCACGGTTCTTGCGGAGTGTGATCTTAGCGTCTAGTAGAGAGAGAGCATGACCTTTTTGTGGGAGGAGCTTCCCGAAGAAATTTCCAGCATTATCCTAACCTACCTCGGGAAGTCCCTTTTGGGATACATGGGACCAATGGGCACGCTCCCGATCATGTCCAATCCCAAGGATGGACACGCACACATTTTGAAGTTTGCATGCATGAAGAAGTCGTTTGCCACGTCCCTGCAGCCGATATTGGACCTCTATAGCCCGCCATGGGAAGACGGACACGCCGAGCGCTTCGTTGGTGCCTTGCTGAAGTTCATGCTTGGACGTCATGTTGTGGGGACCGATGGTAGAATTACGGGGGACCACTACGCATTCCTGTACACGCGGGTGTACGATGGATGCGGGTTCAAGAAGGGAGTTTACTGTTGCTCTCACAGGGCAACCCACTATCGGCTGCTGCCACGCATGCTGACCGACCTGTTGCGCGCACGCACGCTGCCATGGAAGGGACTTGAAGCTGTGCAGATACAGATACGCGCGTTGAGTCACATTGCCAAGCCTGTCGACCACATCGTCAAGACCTTCGAGTCGCTGGACCCGCTCCAAGTTTGTCTTGAGCGAGCCTACCTTGAAGGCAACCCAGACAAGACGACCGATCCGGTGTATTACGACCCTATTCCAAAGGACAAGAAGGGGCGTGTATACAGCTGGAACGCCTTGACGAGAATGATTTGAGTGTGAGTGTGTATGCGTGTGTGTGTGCATAGTGCGCGCGCTATCTTGCTAAAGGTGCGCGCGTGCGTATCTTAACAATCGTGGGCATTGCCATGGCCGCAACAGTGGTGGTTTTGGCAACACTCGCGCTCGATATCGGGCGCATCTTCCCGACCGATCTGAACAAACCGAGTGGGCGACTTGTGCACGCGGCACGCATGGGCGACTTTGCAGCTGTGCGTCGATGCTTCCTTGACCACGACATTGAGAATCTGGACCTAGACTCGGCTCTCGATGCTGCGGCAGCCCACGCACATTTCGGAATTGTCGAGTTCCTGGTGAGCTTTGGCGCCTCGGATCTCGAAAGCGCGTTGCTGAGTGCCGTCGCCAGAGATCACGTGCGCGTCGCCGCCTACCTCATTTCCAAGGAGCGACCCCACCCGGCCACGAATGCCAGGGATGCACAGACGTTGGCTGCCAATATGGGCGCCATCAATTGCGATTGGCTGCTCACGGCACACCGCTGGGACGATTTGCGGTCGTCGGCGTAGTTTGTGTTTTTGTTTTGTACGCGCGTGTGTGTGTGTAACATTGTTTACGAATACGAACTCAATCCATACTCCCGTGCGACAAAGGTGACCGCTGTCGCCACCAGTGCCACAATGTGCCACACGCCATGCGACGTCACCACGCACCCAGGTCCATCAGGACTGGGACAGGCCAAGCACCGATGCTTGCCTTCGGCAAGTTGAGCATTCGGCCACTTGAGAATACGGTCGAGAATCATGCCAAAGACAATGGCCATAAACGAGATCGCCTGCAATGTGAGCACCACCGCGGCGGTCGTGTCGTCCAGCGTCATCACCGCCGCTGGCACGCTCATGAAATAGGAGCTGGTCAACAGCAACGACGTGGTTTCGCGCAACTGGGAGTGGTGCAGGTCGTAGTGCCCGCGAGAAAACAGGCCATCGCTGAAGACGCATCCCTGCTTGTGTTTGTTTGCGCGCACCTCCACCCACGTCTCCTCCTTGGCAACGCGATGGCGCCGCCACAGGAAGAAGACCACCACGATGGTGCCGGCAATCGGCAAATCGACAATCGTGACCACTGGCACATCGCGGAAGCCCTTTGTGGCAACGGCAATGTCAGCGGTGGCCGTGAGTACGATGCCCAAGTAGATGGCGAAGAAATCTAGAAAGCGCGTGTAAAAGGCCAACTCAACATCCGGGGCCGTACTGTGGTAGATGGACGATGCGAAAAAGACAAAGACGGTCCCAAACGCTGCCACGGTGGTAAGGATCTGCTCCACCTGCACGTTATTCTTGGGAATGGCCAGTCGCACGATGGCATAAACGAGAAAGGCAACGGTTCCCACAATGTGAGACCACGCCGAAAATCGTTCATAGTGACCGCTGGGACCGAGCAATTCCGACCACGTGCTCGGCTTGCCATCGGACATTGCGGGTCGGGGATTGGTGCACAAGACGCCGCGCACCACTTCCATCAATCGGGCACATCCCTTTTTGAGTGGCTTGGACGGATCGTTTGGGTCGCGCTCACCGATCTCGTACTGGTCAATGAAGACGCATACATCCGTTTGCGCGGCTGCCTTGGCGGATGGGTGGTCCTTGTCGACGATGCGCGCATGCAGAGCTCGGGCTGCATCCGCCACGGGCGCCGGCGCAAGGCGACCGACTACTTCGAGTCCCTGGGCGGCATTTCCCACCGAGGCGGACAACAGTGCCGTAAAATCGAGCCGAAACCCTGTAGAAACGGCACCGGTAGGAGCGGGCGCGTCCGCTGGCACCGACACGTCTCGAAAGCGCAAGCTGAGACCACCACTCGAGGCTGGCGCCGCGGCTGACGTCACAGAGGCGCTGCTGCCCGAGGAAACAATGGGTCGCGAACGCATGTGCAAGAGACAGTCCTCGGTAGTGCATTTGGCGTCCCGCGCTTGGACGCCATTGGACACGGAACATGCGTTGAGGTGAAACGTAATCGGCGGTGGCATGCTGCGAGCGCGCACGCGCGCGTGCGACAACCGCTTGCGTCTTGTGCACGGCGCACAGACCAGACAGTTCTCACTAACCGTGCGCCCACGCGTCGGCAAATCGGCGGACAGTCAGAATAACTGATGGCAGCTCTCCGCCGACCCGTGCCACGCGTCGCCGACGCGCACAACGGCGTTTCGCACCTCGGCGATGGCAATGGTGATGCGCAGCTGAGCCTGGAAGCCCGTGATGCGGCCTGGTTCAGTCGCTTGGGACGCAGCCGAAGCGCTCGCGCGCTGCAAGATCATTTGGCGTGCATGGAGGATCGCCTCAATTCTCGCGGACGCGAGGGTTCCATCAAGGAAGCCGTAAACAACCGCGAAACTTTCTTGTCGGTACTTCACAAGCACTGTGCCGACGGAGAGCCATTCCCGTGTGGTCTTCCCGAAACTCTCCCCCTGTACGTGGCGATTGTCAACCTTTCTGGGCAGCGCATGATGCTCACGAGCGATGCGGACACACTGATGCGCAAATTGTGCGGACACTCCTGGAGTCTGCACCCAGACTGTTTGGCCGAGCAGCTCGCGCAGGTTGCGCATTATGTAAACTCGAAGATGGCAGAAAACGCAGTTTCTAAGACGCCGAAAGTGGCAGAGTTTGTGCTCATCACCTACTCATTGCCGTGGCAAGCGGGGATCTCGTCCGCCTATTGGGAGCTGAACACGGTGCGCGTGACCACTTCCGAGTCTGGCCAACGAAGCGTGCGCGATCGCGATCTCTCGTTCAGTTCCATGTCCACGTGTCTTTTTGAGGATGCACGACCCACCAACTGCGCACCAGGTTCGGGTATCGCAATGGCCATTGGCACTTCGTCGGAGCGCACGCTTCGATTTGTCACCGACGATCAGATCAAGGCACTCGCCAACGGCTATCGGGCGGTGGATCTGGACGCGCCTGCGCATACGTCAACTAACGACGAAGCGGGACGGTGTGTTGGCTCTTCTACTACCCCAGAAATGGCAAAGCTTCGAAGCATCCTGGCGGACTTGCAGCTCGGTCGCAAAAAAGACCAGGACGAGATCGGTCTACTCAAGGGAGAGAAGACGCAGCTCAAGGTGGACCATGCAAAGGAACTGGAGGAGGAAAACGCAAAGGCTATGGCATGCATCGAAAAGGCACAAAAGCACGAGAAGATTGCCGACGAAAAGGTGGAGACAAACGCAAAGGAGCTCAACACGCTGCGCCTTAACAACATTGCGCTGCTCACCGAAATCGACGAGGCGCTCGGTGCCAAGCTCGACATTCAAAAACGCATGGACAAGCTCACAAAGCAGGAGCTGAGCAAGGACAAGCTTCACAATGCCTACTCCTCAAAGCAAACCGCCGAGATCAAACGGCTCACCGATCGTCTGGCGGCACAAGAACGCTCAGCCGCACAGCAGATTGCCGAGTTGAACAAGGCACACAGTCACGCCATGGAGCAGCTCGAGACCAAAGCCGAGACCAAGCGGTTGACGCTTCAGGATACGCTCAGTTGGAAGGAAAAGGTGTGCAATCAGCTCGTGGAGAACAACGACGGCAAGTTGGCCGAGCTCGAGGATGCGCGCGAACGGTTGGCAGAAAGTCGTGCGCGAATCTTTGAGCTTGGAGCCGAGAACATGCAACTGCGCGAACAGTGCCAACAGACAGAGCGCAACGCGCACCAGTCGGTCGCATGCGAAACCCACTCACAGGGCACGTCGACTCACCACCACAATGGTACCCAGACGGGCAACGGATGCATCATGGCCGACGACTTGCCCGAGGAGCTCCGTGAAAACCTTCCCGCGCCGCCCTCGTGGGCGCAGTCGTCCCCAGCACCAGCCGTTCCGACGCAGACGCCACCCACAGTCGCACCCTCGCCTGTCGCTGCCTCACCGACGCCCTCGCCAACACCTTCGCCCGTTCTCGCCCCAGCAGCCACATTCCACGGCGCCGACGCCGTGGTACAACCCTTTGGAACGCCGCAAATGGCCATGAATGCAGCCATGTCCAGCCTCGGACACCTGCTCGGGTGGACACAGTTTTTAGAGGCCCAGGCGATACAGCACAATACATCGACACATTTTGCGCCGCAACAGTTTGCGCCACAACAGTTTGCGCCACAACCGTTTACGCCGCCACCCCACCGCCAGAGACGATAGTTGCGCGCGTACAAGACCTGTACGAGTCGGTGTGTGTGTGTGTGTGTGTGTGTCCGTCGGGGTGTGTACACGTGTGGAGGGTGTGCGCTCGGTCTATAAAAACGCGCTAATCGTCTTGTGTTTGAGACCTGCGAAAAGCATCCAAGGTCGTGTTGCCTCCCCGGGTCGGAAGCGATGAGCGTGCGCGTCCGTGCGCAAGAATTGGTCGACCATGTGACCATTCGAGGAACCAAGGTGAGCACCAGTATGGTCGCCCCCTCGCTCATGCATGTCAGCGTCGTGCAGACCTTTGGAATGCCCGGTCGACACGGCAACGTCGTTTGTGACAACCACACCGTGTACATGCGATTTGATACACAGAACACCGACCATGTCTACGTATGGGCCTACAAGAACGACCCCACGAACGCCGACGAATGGACATGTGCGCTATTGTAGCACGCGCTGTCTTCTTGCGGCGGGTGCCCTTTGCCAAAAGGGACAGACGCGGCGGGTGTGCGGATGGGTGACGTCGACGCTCCTCCTGGACCACAACCCGCCGATCCCACCAAGCCGTGTCCATTTGCGAGTCTCCCCGACGACCTTTGGGAACACGTATCCGAGCACCTGATCGAAACGAATTCGACCAATTTCGTCGTCTGCACGTCCACAACCGTCAACAATAATCAGAAGCTACCGTTGTCGCCACTCAATGGAATGTTCACAACCGACCACATAGTCCGTGGCATCCCGTGCAACGGCGACCTCTATCTTCTCGAGGTGCCATCGGAACCCGAGGCCTTCATGGGCGAGCACAAGGTACGCGACAACGCGATGCCCATGCCGCTGCACCACGGACCAGTCGGCCTTCCACACGCAAGTTACTACAAGGATGCCACCGACAATGGCGAGTGGTACTCGCACATTCAGCGCGATGACGGCGAAGTCGACGAGGAAGCGACACCGACATACATGGCAGATCAACCGTGGCTCTTCGGGGGCAGGCACGCGTTTTTCAAGGACACCGATGGCACGGTGATGCTTCATACTGGACCGGAAGAGGCGACAGTGGTCCAGGAGCGGCACCGGTGTGACGAGATAGAGATTACGAGCTCCGATGCCTACGGCCAAATCCATGCCTTCCACAATGACCTCAGGGATCGCCGTGACGCGGTGATTGCAGACGCGCGCTTCCGGTACATGCCAATTCCTCACGCACACGCCGGGGAGCAAACGGGCAAACTGACGCTCATGTCCTTGTGCAAGGGCCTGACCATTCGCGCCAAGATCACCATCAAGGGCAAGCTCCCGATGCTCACGCGGCTGGCCGTGTGGAACCCGGACGATGAATACGCAAACATGACCAGTCCATTCAACTTGAAGTCGCAGATGGGCTACACGCACGACAAGTGGCTGGCCTTGGTGCCACTCAAGTGGATCGCCGCGCAGCAGTCGTCCATTCACAAGGATCTCGAGGCAATGAACCCCAAAACGGAGCCGATTCCAACGCGCGAAACGCTGTACGAACGCCGCGTCGCCTGCATTAGCAATGCCACGCCGTGCTCCATCCTGGAGCATGAGCAGGCGGGTGGCAATTGCGAGTACACCGACACCTCGTTCGAGGTCATTGCACGTGCCATGGTGTACGCCTTCTTCTCGATGCAATCGCGCTTTGTCAACCTCTTCTCGGACAAGGAAACAATCGAAATACTGTACCATGCAAAGCACAAGCCTATGTTCAAGACCGAATTCGGCCTGACTGGACCGCACGTGATCCCCGCCAAGGCTGGAGAGAGCCTGCGCGTATCCAAGAGTTCGCGGTCGGCTTCCGCGTTCAATGCTCCCGAGCTGGATCTGCTCGGGGATTTTTTAGGCGTCTTCTGACAACCAAAAAGGCTAGGGCAAAAAAGGCGTAGGCAATCGTCACGCCGACAAGTACCGGCATACGTCGGCAGTGATTTGGGCAGTGTTTGTGGTAGCAGTAGGTCCGTGGTGGTGTTTGAACGGGTTTAAAAACGTAAATTGTGCAGCGACAACGCGCCACGTTGGCCACACGCTAAAACCCCTCGGGCACCTTGCCCTCGCACTCTCTAGCGAGCGTCGCACGCGCGCACATCTTGCGGAAGGTGTCTGCGTCTCTGGCGTGCTCAGCGCCAGACACACGGCGCATGGATCTCAACTCTGAGTCCTCGGGAGACGAGAAAGTCGCAAACGACGAATGTGTCATTTTGGACGTGTCCCAACCCACGGCTGTCCGCAAGCGGCGTCGTCGCAAGCGTCTGACTCCTGCTCCAAAGAAGCACAAGTGGGCTACACCCTCACCAGCTGCCGCCGCTGCAACCGGGGAGCCATCCTTGCGTCTTCTGGATGCGGTGGCGGTTGATCCACAGCCGTTGCGTCCCACCCGCACAGACCCTGAGATGCCTCGTCAGAAGAAGCGCTCGCGCCGCAAGGACGAACGCGAGTCGGACGCCGCGGCGTCCAATTCGGAGTCGGAATGCGATGACGATACCAGGGAAGGTCGCGCGATTCGTCGGGTCATTCGCCGGAATCGCGAAGCCATCACATGTCGGGAGGAACGCAAGGCGTTTGACGCACTTCCCGAGCACCAGCAGTTTCGGTACACGCCCAAGCGCAAGCGCGCGGCCCCGGATCGACTGCACATCAAGACCAACAAGGGAACGTGGGGCAACCTGCACAGGTCCTACGACAAGCCGCACGCGGAAGATGTGGACGAGCAGGAAGGCCTGGCCATGGTGCGCGAAGAGTTTGGTGGTTCGCCAAGGTCCACGTCGAGCTGGCACGACACCGATGACGATCACGTGGAGAATGAGGAGGACGAGCCGGCCATGCGTGAATCCGGAGAGTCCATGGCACCGCTCAGGTCTGACGAGGGTTGGTTGTCGGTGTCGCCGTCGCACGCCGTGGACAACACATTCATGGCAAAGCCTCCCAATAAGAAGAAGAAGGAGCCGTCCCCCGGAAAGCGCAAGCTCGAGGAGCCACCGATGAAAACCTCGTCCTCTGGGATGCGCTCGCCTCCGGGAATTGTGTACAATGCATTCCTCGTGCGGCCAGAGGGAAAACCGGCCATCACCATTCCCCGGTTCACGCTCCCCGATGGTCGCTCCACGCGTCAAGCCCAAGTGTCATGGATCCCTGTGCGGTACCTCGAGATGCTGCTGTTTTCTCGCTACGATGGTGGCACCACCGGTGCCGTCTTCAAAATGCTGCAACGCATTGGACTCGGTCCGACATCGTGGGTGATCGGTTCCCCGGCAGTCACTAGGGGAGAAATCTCGCATGCAAACGCCGAGTTTATCATCTACACCTTTCGGGAGCTTTTGCCCTCCAAGGAGGACCCCCTCCTCGGTGCACGCACGCGTGTTGTCACGCTCATTCCAGTCGCCTCCGCGGTCACCATCTGCCGCGAGCGTGGCCGTTCGCCAGAGTCCATGGCCTTCCTTCGCACGTTTGCGCCGCGTGAGGTGCTGCCTTTGCCGACCACGGGGCCACTCGAGCCCCCCGCAAAGCATTTGCAATCGGCTGACGACGAAAGCGACGATGACGAGGCGGAGAATGCCCCATTGTCCAAGCGACCCAAGGCAACCAAGCCGACCCCGCCGCCTCCCAAGCCGGCCGTTGCCAGGGCCAGCTGGCGCCAGCCCAAGCCAGCGGCGTCTCTCGAGCGAGGCAACTCTTGGGCAAGCACCCTTGCCGCGCAAACCCTCACGTCGCTCGCCGGGGAGCTCTTCGACAGGGCACCCGCTACGGCCACGGCCACGCCGATTGTGACCGGTGCCCCTGTCGAGTCGGATCACGACAGCAACGCCACGCAGTGCTACGGCGCGCTGCCGCATCCCAACCTCGACGAACTCATCCGCATTCCCCGTTCGTTGCAGCTTCCACCACAGGCCCCTCCACATGCCCAGCCGCCTCCGCCACCACCGGTCCAACGCTCTTCGAGCACCACGCGCACCACGACCACTACCACGGAGACCACGACGGTGAATCACAGCCGCCCCCACTCGCTCAAGTGGGAGACCAAGTCGTCGCTGGAGCTTGCCGAAGCGGCACGACGGGAGCTCGAGGCACAGGCGCGAAAGGTGCCGGCCAAGCGTGCCCCGTACTTTTTCGACCCCAAGTTCAAGTCGAACAAACTCTGTCGATACGGAAACGACTGCAAGTTCCGCAACACGGGCTGTTCCTTTGTCCACCCCGGCCAGAAGAAGATCGAGGACAGGGGCTCAACGTCGCGCATGCCGCGGGAGCCGTCTGAGTCGACCAAGCACGAGAAGCACGGAAAGCACGACGTCAACGGATACGTGTGGCGTCCTCCCCTCGAGAACCGCGGCTTCACCAAGAACACCTTTCGCTTGGAACACGGGGTGGAGCGCGACCACCGCGGCAACGTCTTGCGTCCATTTCACGAGACGGACCGCTTCTAAAGAATACCGTCACCATCAAAACTCTTGCGGCGCGTGCGTGTGCGTGTGTGTGTGAGCGCGCGCAGGGCAAGCCAACCGCATGTGCGAGGATCCCGACAGCATCTTGACCCACCGCCTGGACACGCGACGCGCAATAGACGAGCTGGAGTTGCACCTCTTTGAACTGGCACAGGATCTGCAAATCCTGGCGCGCCTCGACCGCCTGCTGTTTTCGCCACCTCGTGGGACGGGCAAGTCGCTGCGCTCACGCCGGTTGTCCGCCCTCTTCGCGTCCAGTGCAGCCGACGGCCTTGACAACCTATGGTTGTGCGGTCGGGTGGTGTACTACGACGAGATCCAGCCCGACTTTGACGACAACGAGCGCATCGAGTACCTCAAGCGCATCACCATGGAAGAGCCAAAAAAGCCCCCACGCGTGCGCGCGTGTCGGCGCCCACGGAAGTCGGATCGCGCAGCACGCGACGCGGCACGCAGGGGCCATGAGCGCCGGGAGCGCGGAACGCGCCCGACGCGCGCTCGACGGTAGCACGGGACCGGTTGTGTGAGTGGGCAAATGGGGAGTGTTTGACTGCGCTAGAATTTCGCGTGAGTTTGTCAGTGTTAGAGTAACGGCGTGTAAGAAGAACTTTCATTCATGGTTGCGTACCTCGACATCCGCGGCACGGCGCACCCGGCTCCCCCGGCCAACGGTAAGCGAGGTTGCTCCGCGGACTTGTCCCGCGCCGAAATCCAAGCCACAAACATTGCCGGCAAGCCGTTGCTGCATGAGCACAACCACAATGCCCAAGTTGGCAACTGCTTGGCCTCTTGGGAAGGGACCGACGGGTCGTTGCGCATCGCTGCGCGCGTCACCGACCCGGAGGCCATCAAGGGCGTGCGCGATGGTTCGCTCCGCGGGCTCTCGCTCGGCACCAATATGATTCTGGACGAGGACCAAAACGTCCTGTACCGCGCGCAGGGCGAGTTGAGTGTGTGCGAAGAGGGGCGTCGGCCAGGCACTTGGATAGACACGGTGAATGGCAAGACGGTCATGCAGGTGGCGTGCGCGTCCAAGGAGCGCGCGAGGCGAAGTGCGCTTGCCCGTCGAACCGCATAGGCCCACCCGCCTGCCCGTGCACTGGTTGACGCCCCCCCGCTAACCAGATAACCCGCGCCCCACTTGCGAACGGGTAAGTAGCGGGCCGTGTTGCTCCCTTCTCTCCCTCTCCCCTGGTTTACCCACACTTACCAATGGCCGACACCGAGCCCGTGACTGTTAATGCCGCGCCAGAGGAGTCGGCCGTCATGGAGCAGCTCAAGTTGCAGCTGGCCGAGCAGACCGCCAAGGCGGCGCAGGCCAACCAGCAGCTCGAGTTTTTCAATGGCCGCGAGCGCGAGCGCATCTCGGCCTTCCAGCCCGAGTCGCAGCACTTCTTCAACGACTTCATGAAGGAGGAGATTGAGAAGTATCACCAGGGCACCTCGCTCGCGCAGGACGTGGCGCCGCTCGGCGTGTGGGCCAACGAGTTCCACCAGAAGAAGGACATCACCTCGCAGGGCGCGCTCGCGGCGGCGTCGTACGTGGCCTCCAAATCGATCAAGCGCCTGCGTGATGAGGCCTCCAAGCTGCCGACGCTGCAGGAGTCGCTCGCCTCGAGCCTCAAGGAGAATGAGGAGCTCAAGCAGGGCAAGGACAAGCTCCAGCGTGACCACGACGAGGCCATCGGCCTGGCCAACGACCGCCAGAAGGCCCTTGTGATCCTGGAGGAGAAGCTTCACGCGGCGGGCCTCATGAACGAGAAGTTTGACTTCTCCAAGCTCACGTCGCGCGAGGCCGATGCCGACAAGCCGGCCGAGCCGCACGCCGCGGCGG
>MDSV01095932.1_pt1 | contig 17446 bp, 20 predicted proteins | sample 810851 | NCBI WGS metagenome assembly MDSV01 (sample SAMN05326640, study PRJNA326480) | marine metagenome | isolation source: seawater | place: Atlantic Ocean: North East | collected 2012 | reverse complement strand
TTTCAACAGATGTGTCTGTTTTGAGCGCCTCGTTAATGCCTGTTTGCATCATAAAGGTCAGAATACGATTAACGATAAAGCCTGGTGTATCGTGACAAACCACAACGCCTTTACCAAGCTGGCGGTCACAAAAATCACGGACAGTTTCAACGGCCTTTTTATCTGTTTCAGGGCCAGTAATAAGCTCTAAAAGACGCATATAGCGTGGCGGGTTAAAGAAATGCGTAATCATGAAATCTTTTTTGAACTGCGCTGATTGATTCTTCGCAAGCAGGGCAAGCGGGATTGTTGATGTATTTGATGAAACGATCGAGCCCTTTTTACGGTGCTTGTCAATCTTGGCGTAGGTCGCTTCTTTCACATCTAAACGCTCAAGCACTACTTCGATGATGAGATCACAGTCACTGATTAATTCTAAATCATCTTCTAAATTACCCGGAGTAATGAGCTTCGCTGCACGTTTGGTCATAAAGGCGGCAGGGTCAGCTTTTAACATTTTATCAATGGCAGATTTGGCAATAATTGAACGATCAGTTGCGCCTTCAGGCACGATATCGAGCATAACAACAGGCACACCTGCATTGGCTATTTGGGCGGCAATCCCTGACCCCATTAAACCCGCACCAATCACAGCTACTTTTTGAATGCTCATAAAAAATCCTTATACGTTTGTCTCTATCTATATAGTTCTATCTAGCATAAGTGAATTTTCGGTTAATGAAAATCCTAGATAGCTATTTCGATATTTAATTAGAAAGGTATATCATCTGAAAGAGGATTCTTGGGTAGGTATGTCTTTTCGTAATAGTTCAGCAAAAAAATCCCTATAGTTGAAACTGCATTGACGATTAACATAGCATAAATTGGATCATTTATAATTTCATCCAGCGTACCATGTGCTTGGGTGTTATTACTTCTGATACTTTCTATAGCTTGACAGCTTTTCAATAGGCCTTGTGGGATACTATTTATGTTTTTATTAAGTGTAAGATCTTGGAAAAAATTAAATTGTTTTAATATGTGGTGAGTTAATCCATATAAAGTATCTTTTGAATTAGCGCTATTTATTTGTGGGTTTTCACATATTCTTTTTATAATTACTTCTAAAGCTGAATTAGCCATTATTATTGCGCCGCTAGGATCTTCATATATTTTCTTATTAGCATTTTCAAAAATTGTGTGCGCATCAGTGTATTTGTCAGCAAGTATACGCTTAATTTCTGGAACCGCATGTATGACGTTAGGTAATTCTATGCCAAGATCTAAGGCAACTCTAAACAAAAGCTCTTCACTCATGCTATCTAGCGTTTCGGATAGATTTATATTATGCATGTCATATTGTATATAAAAGGAAGCGTTTCCTTCTTTCTCGTTAACCGCATGCCATTTTTTTATATAACGTAAGACATTTTTATACTTATTGTTTGGGAATTTTTCCCAAAGATTTTTCTCAATTTTTTCAATAGTATTCATTAAAAATGATGGGGATGTTTGCAAAACTTTATTCATATTTTTATAGAACTCCTGATTTTAAGTTACTTTAAAATCTTTTTTATTAGAAGGGTTTAATTCACCCATTGTCAGAAACTAGCGTATCCTCTACCCTGTAGCGATGGAACAGATATTACAAAATGATCTAATTTGGTTGGCGCTTGGTGCGATTGGTTTTGGCATGTGGATGTTGATTAAGGGCGGTGACATGACTGTTGAATCGGCCTCGCAAATTGCCCGTATTTTCAAGATACCTTCGCTCTTGATTGGTTTTACTATTGTTGCTTTTGGCACGTCTTTGCCTGAATTGTTGGTATCGGTAAATGCCAATTTTAAGGGTTCAGCAGGGATTGCGCTGGGGAATGTGATTGGTTCGAATGTGGCTAATATTTTATTAGTGATCGGGGCTGCTGCCCTTATTTACCCTGTTATCACGGATAGAAAGGCTATACGCAATGACACATTAGCGATGATGCTCTCTAGTATTGTTTTAGTTGTGCTGTTGGTTGGCCAAATGGGTATTACAGCGATGATTGGCGGCTTAATGCTGATTGTCTTATTTGGTTATATCTATTTTCAGTATAATGAGTCGCGCAAGCATCCAACTGCACTGACCGAACATATGGCTGATGATGTCCGTCATTTAGAACAACCACCCTTGGCCAAAGCCCTTATTACTGTTGTTATAGGTTTAACAGGCGTTGCTTTGGGCGCAGAAATTTTGGTACGTGGGGCTTTAACAATTTCAACAATTTTGAAAGTGCCAGATGCGGTTGTCGGCTTAACTGTCATTGCGATTGGTACATCATTGCCAGAGCTTTCAACCTCTGTTGTCGCAGCTTTCAAAAAGGAAAGCGGGATTGCGCTGGGGAATGTACTGGGCTCAAACGTCTTTAATATTCTATTTATTTTGGGTGCAACAGGCATTTTAAAAGCGATACCTGCTAGTGCTGTAACACCGCAAATGGTAGCTGTTGATGTCTGGGTGATGTTAGGTGTCGCAGCGATTTTTGCAGCGATGTTATTATTTAGAGGTAAAATAGGCAGGCTTTCAGGCTTAATTATGCTACTCTTATATACAGTCTATATGGTGGGCATATTTTTCATCTATGGGGCGCCAGTACCAGCAATCTAGGAAATTACAAAAATGAGTGAAACAATCAATAAACAAGAGAGTAAGAACCTCACGCAATTACAACCTGGTTTGAAGAAGCTGATGGTCGGTACGGGTTGGGATATTCAAATGAATGAAGATGGCGCTGTTGATGTCGATCTATCGTGTTTTTTATTGAACGTCGCCGATCAGACCAGAGAAGATTCTGATTTCGTGTTTTACAATAATGCTACCTCGAAAAATGAAGCGGTACGCTACAAGGGTGATAATCGGACAGGGGCGGGTGAAGGCGATGATGAGATTATCTTTCTTGAGCTTGATAAAATTGATTTTGATGTGGCAACGATTGTGTTTGTCGCTTCTATTTATGAAGGTTCGGTCAATAAACAAGATTTTGGTATGTTGAAAAACAGCTATATCCGTGTTTTGGATGAAGAAAACCGTGTTGAGTTATTGCGCTATGATTTGGCTGAAGATTTTAAAGGCCATCAGGCAGTAAAAATCGCTAGTCTGGAACGTGCAGGGAATGATTGGTATTTTAAAGCCTTAGGCGAGCCTGTTAGAGGTGGTTTGGCAGAGGTTGCTAAGGGCTATGGCATGTTAATTACTGGCGCTTAATTTTTCCAAAAAAGGAAAAAATGGAACAGAAATTCTATATTCATTTGGTATCTGACTCGACAGGGACAACATTGCACGGCCTTGCCCGTGCCTGTTTGGCGCAGTTTGAAGACGTACACCCCGTTGAAAAGTTTTGGAATATGATCCGTAATGAGAAGCAGCTCGATATCGTGCTCAAAAGTATTGAGGATATGCAGGGGATCGTCATTTATACCTTGGTCGATAAGGATTTGCGCAAACGCCTAACGCAGTTCTGCCGTAATCTTAAAGTGCCTTGCATTGCGGTGCTTGATCCGTTGATTAAAGGTTTGTCACATCATTTGAACCAAGAGCCTAAAGGTATGCCTGGGTTGCAACATCAGCTTAACGATCAATATTTTGACCGTATTGAAGCGGTTGATTTTGCCCTTCACCATGATGATGGCAAAGTGCTGCATGGGCTTGAGGAAGCTGATGTCGTGCTTGTCGGTGTGTCTCGCACGTCAAAAACGCCGACCTGTATGTATTTAGCCAATCGTGGTGTGAGGGCAGCGAATATCCCTCTCGTGCCAAGTGTTACCTATCCAACAGAGACATTTACGGTTGAGGGTCCGCTTTATATTGGCCTGACAGAAAACCCTAAACGTTTGGCTGAAATCCGTACCAATCGTTTGAAAGATGAAACAGGTCAGCTTGATATGCTCGCTAAAGATAATGCGTATTTGGATGAAGAAGCAATTTCAGAAGAGATCCGTACTGCCCGTAAACTATTTTCAAAATATAATTGGCCAGTGATTGATGTAACCAGACGGTCTGTCGAAGAAACAGCTGGTGAGATTATTACATTATTGATGCGCCATAAACCAGAGATGGAGATTGCTTAAATGTTAGTGATTGGGTTAACAGGCTCTATCGGCATGGGTAAGTCAACAACAGCTAAATTGTTTGAAGAGCAAGGATTGGCTGTTTTTGATTCTGATTTATGCGTGCATCAGCTTTATGCAGCAGATGGTGCAGCGACAGAAATTTTCAGGCTCAACCCATCGCTAAGGAAAACCGTTAAGAAAGATAATAAAGGCCGATTCTTTGTTGATCGAACTAAGTTGAAGGAGATGTTTTTTAAAGATTTGAGTCTCAAGAAACAAGTAGAGGAGATTGTGCACGGGCTTGTCCGAGCGTCGCAATCTGCGTTTATTGCCGAGGCAAGGCGGGCTGGTTATAAGGCGGTTGTACTTGATATTCCATTACTCTATGAGGTCGGCGCAGAAAAACGCTGTGATGTTGTTTGTGTTGTGACAGCCCCAAAATCAGTTCAGAAAAAGCGTGTTATGGCCAGAGACGGTATGACCCAAGAAAGATTCAACCATATTTTGAAAAGCCAGATAACCGACGCAGAAAAACGCCGCCGTGCTGATTTTATTATCAATACTGGGTTGGGCATAGCAAAAGCAAGGCAGCAGGTTAAGGCTGTCTTGCAAGATTTAAAGCTTTAGTTCTTTAGGTTAATTACCAAAATTTCAGCATCGCTTAGCATGGCTAAAGTGATGTGATCTGTTTTAGTGATTTCAACACCATCGCCAGCTTGAAGGGTTTGACCATCAAGTGACACTTCACCAGAGGAGACGAGTAAATAACCAGCCTCTGGAATTGGATGCGTAACAGTTTGGCCTTCTTTAAAGACACCGCCATAGATTTTAGCATCGGCATGGATGAAAAGCGCATCGCTATCATTTTTATCACCTGAGACAAGTAAGCTCAGCTCAGTTTGACCTTCCTGTTTAGGAAAGCTCTTTGCTTCCCAACGGGGGGCAACATCTTGCTCATTCGGCATAATCCAGATTTGATATAATTTTGTTTCTTCATCTTCTAAATTATATTCGGAATGGGTGACACCTGTGCCGGCTGACATCACTTGAATGTCACCTGCTGCTGTACGGCCTTCATTGCCCATACTGTCTTTATGCGTTATCGCTCCTTTACGAACATATGTGATGATCTCCATATTGTCGTGAGGATGTGGGTCAAAGCCAGTGTTTGCTGCCACGATATCATCATTAATGACACGTAAATCTTTGAAACCCATACGATCAGGGTTGTAATAACGGCCAAAACTAAAGTGATGGCGGGCATCTAGCCAACCAAAACGGTTGTGACCTAAATTTTCAAATTTAATAACATTATACATGACAGACCTCTTTTCTTTCCAATAGCGTTGCACCCTCATTTGTTGAGGAAACAACTATCACTGTTTATTTTTGTGAGTACTTATATATTCGCCAAGGGTGCTGAGAAAGTTACTTCTTTTTGCGTTTGCGTTTTGGCGGCGTGATTGGCGTAATAGGCGCGTTATCATCAAGATTCTCTTCAATTTCGTGCTCAATCATGTCCAAAGCACCAGGGTGTTCGACCTCTTCTAAGATTTTGTCTTCTTTGGATTTTTTAAAGAAAGAGAAAAGGTGGATGTCTTGACCCATTGACTTCATCAACACCGATTGCTGAATGACTGAAAGCGTATTTGACCATGTCCAGTAAATAACCAAACCTGCTGGGAAAGAAGATAAGATGAACGTCATCATGAATGGCATCATCAGCATAATTTGGCTTTGGAAAGGGTCTGTAGGCGGCGGTGATAGACGTTGTTGGATCAATAATGTGATACACATTATGCATGGCCAAGCGCCGATCATCAGGAAGCTAGGAACATCCCACGGTATCATACCAAACAGATTAAATATTGTTGTTGGGTCTGGCGCTGACATGTCATTAATCCAGCCAAAGAACGGGGTATGACGCATCTCAATCGTTACATATAAAACTTTGTAGAGTGCAAAGAAAATCGGAATTTGGATCAGCATCGGCAAACATCCTGCCGCTGGATTGACATCTTCTTTTCTATAAAGCTCGAAAAGGGCTTTTTGCATACCTTCTCGATTGTCTTTGTAAGTTTCCTGCAATTCTTTCATTTTGGGCGCAATAACACGCATTTTCGCAAAAGAACGGAAAGATTTCTGTGCCAGTGGAAATACCATTAAACGCAGCAGAACGGTGAACATTAATAGGCCAATAGCAAAGCTGCCGACTGTGTGCGATATCCATGTCAAGACGTAGTAGAAAGGCTTGGTTAGGAAATAAAACATCCCAAAATCAACAACAAGGTCGAAATGTGGTAGATCAAGTTCTTTCTCATATGAGTCGAGCATACGAACTTGTTTAGGGCCGGCAAAGAAATGTGTTGTATTTGATGTCGATTGACCCGCATTGACGATTGTTTCTGTGCCAATTGTGTCGGCTTGATAGATAGGTGTGTCGTCTATTTTTTGACCTATGACACGGTATTTTGTTTCTTCATTTTGTTGAGGAATGAGTCCTACAAACCAGTATTTCTGGGTGAAGCCAATCCAGCCTCTTGAGCCTTGTTCTTCAAAGCGGCCTTTTTTGAAAAGATCTTTGTATTTTTTCTCATATAATTCGTCATCAATATAACTGATAGGGCCTTCATGGAGGATGACAGCTTTGCGCTTTTGTGATGCTAAAGAGCCATGCTCTGCAACAAGTGCATAGGGTGCTACTGAAATGGCTTTTCCGCTATTGTTGATAACCTTCTGGTCAATAGCGAACATATATTGTTTATCTAAAGAGATTGTTAGCTCAAAGCGGATGTTTTGTGGGCTAACCCAGTAAAGTGTTACAGGGCTGGTTGGTGTGAGTTTGTTATTGCCGCTCACGCGCCATAAAGTATTTTTATCAGGTACGGCTATATTATTGGCTGAAGAGCCAGTGGCCAACCAGCCAAAGCTTGAAAAATAAGGGCGTTCGGTGCCAGATGGCGATAATAAGGACACTTCGATTTTATCTTCAATTGTTTCAAAGTAATTATGCAGCGTTAAATCATCAAAACGTGCCCCTTTTAAAGCAATTGAACCTGAAATAGTGGGGCTTTCAAAAGAAAGGCGATTGCCTTGAGAGACGGCTTTACTACGCTCAATAATGACAGGTTCTGCGGGAGCTTTTGCGATAGGCGCTTCTTGCGAAGTTTGTTCTTGTTTTTGCGCTTCTTGTAATGCACGAGCTTTATCAACATAAGGTTGTTTGATGAATACATCATAAACCATGAAGAGAACGAACACTGCCAGCATGAAAATAATGAGATTACGACGATCATTGTTCTGGTCATCAGGGCGTTGCATATTATTGAAAGTCATACTGTATCTTCTCTTTTGATTATTTTTCTTATATTAAGCGCTATTTTTTCAGGAACAGGATCCTCACCAAAACTTTTAGCCCATGGATGGCATCGCAACAAGCGATTTATGGTTAAATAAGTCCCGCCCAAGATTCCATGCTTTTCTATCGCTTGCAAGGCATATTTCGAACAAGTTGGATGATATCTACAGCACGGGCCACCATGTTGTGTGGTAAAAAATATCCGTAAAAAAGAAAGCTTACGGTAAAGATGGATCGGCAACTGAGCAATTTTGCGTATCATGGTTTTAAAACATCAAGCCGTTTGAGGCACCATTTAAGATCACTGCATAATTTGTCAAAGTCAATAGTCTCGGTTTCTTTACGCCCTATGAGAATATAGGCGTAACCTGCTTGGGCATGCTTGAGCACAACTGCAGTGACAGCAGCTCTTAGGCGGCGTTTGATACGATTACGGGTAACAGCGTTTCCCACTTTTTTTGTAACGGTATAGCCGACATTAATTGTGTCGGGATCCTCTTGTTTTAAAATCTGAACGATAACGCTGGGTGAAATCCATTTTTGGTTCACAGCATTAGCAGCGACAAAATCGCTGCGTTTTTTAAGCGTTTTTAAAATGGGTGGTTTATTTTCTTGTTCTGCTGTCAAAGCAAGTATTAAGCACTTAAGCGCTTACGGCCTTTGGCACGACGACGTGCAATAACCAGACGGCCATTTGCTGTAGCCATACGTGAACGGAAACCGTGGCGACGTGCGCGAACAAGGTTTGATGGTTGAAAAGTACGTTTTACCATGAGTATGTCTCCAAAACAAAAATTCTATTTACTTCTAAGCTCTCTATTCGAGCCAGAGAGCCGCACATTAGGCGAAAAAAACAAGGCTGTCAAATATTTTATCGTGGTAAAAGATGTGCCCATGATTTTTGTGGCCGTCCGCCTTGATGTGTAATAATTTCAGCAGCGCAGGCTGCACCAAGTTTGCCTGATTCCTCTAAGGGTATATTATGAGCAATGCCATATAAAAAGCCTGCCGCCCAGGCATCACCAGCACCTGTGGTATCAAGAACTTTATCTGTTTCTTTGGCGGATATATCTATTTTTTCTGCGCCGTGATAGATGGTTGCCCCTTTTTTGCCTAAGGTACAGGCCAGTATTTTGTCAGGATAGACATTTGCCAGCTCTTCTAAATTATCTAATTTCATATCAGCCATGAAAAGCCCGTATTCATCTTCATTGCCTAAAATAATGTCGGCAACAGAAATAGAAGAGAAATCGTCATTTTGCCGAGATCCATAGCTTTGTAGTGATGAAACACGTTTGGCATGAGTGGTCAGATCAACAGATTTCTGGGTTACTTTTTTACAATGCTGCTCACGATTGAGCCAGCCCATATAAAAAATAGCACTTTGTTTTAAATGTTTTTCATTACGCATAATGTCTTCAAGGGTAACATCATCGGCAATACTGGGATTGTATAAAATTGTTCTTGTGCCATTGGGCATAACAAAAATCACGCAGCTGGCGGTAATATCGTTTTCAATGATCGCTGTATCGAATTCAATGTCTCGTTGCTTTAGGTCTTTAGTGAAATTTTGACCTAAAACATCATTGGAGACTTTCCCGATAAAACTGGCTTGACCACCTAAGGCCTTGAACCCAGCAATAGTATTAGCCCCAGGTCCGCCCGCATATATTGACCCTTGATTAATATATTGTGCTGTTAATTCAGCTATTTTCTCCTTTGGAATTAAATAGTCTTGCCCTGGTAAAAAACCGTGCTCTTTAAGTGTGTCGAATGAGATAGGGACAATAAGATCGACATAAGCACGACATAGGGCGGTAATACGAGGCATGATAGATTAACTTTCTTAATATAAATGGTGGTTTATTCGCCTTTATCCTTTGCATGCTCAGACTAAAATCGTTACAAATAATAGTATGACTGAGCAGGAAAATAAAAAAGTAGAATATCAAGTTCTCGCACGAAAATATAGACCACAAGGTTTTGAAGATTTAATCGGTCAAGATGCACTCGTGCGGACATTAAAAAATGCGATTGAGACAGGCCGCATTGCACATGCCTTTATGCTAACGGGAATTAGAGGTGTGGGTAAGACAACGACTGCTCGTATTATTGCCAAAGCATTGAACTATACAGGGGCTGATGGAAAAGCAGGCCCAACCACAGGCAATACAGATGATTGTGATGTTTGCCATGCCATTGCCGAAGGCAACCATCCTGATGTTATAGAAATGGATGCGGCCTCTCATACGGGTGTCGATGATATGCGTGATTTGATTGATGGCGTACGTTACGCACCAGCCTCAGCACGTTACAAGATCTATATTATTGACGAGGTGCACATGCTTTCAAAGAACGCTTTCAATGCGTTGTTGAAAACACTGGAAGAGCCACCTGCGCATGTGAAGTTTATTTTTGCGACAACTGAGATTCGTAAAATACCTGTCACGGTTTTATCGCGCTGTCAGCGTTTCGATCTGCGTCGTATCGACTTTGATGTGTTGAAACAACATTATAAAAAGATTTGCCAAAAAGAAGGCGCCAGCTTTGATGAAGAAGCGATCGATATGATTACTCGTGCGGCGGATGGCTCTGTACGTGATGGGCTGAGTATTCTCGATCAAGCGATTGCGTTGGGTAATGGTGAAGTTAATAGCGCAATTGTTACCTCCATGCTTGGTCTGTCTGATGTCACAAAGATGCTCGATATTTTTGAAGCCATTATGGGGGGTAAAACGGAAATCTCTTTGGCACTATTCGGAGAGGTTTATGCTAATGGTGTTGATCCAGCCCAAGCAATTGAAACCTTACTTGATCTAACGCATATGATGACTAAGGCAAAGGTTTTAAAAGACAAAGCCAATATGGTAGAACTTGCGGCAGGTGATATACAGCGAGGTCGTGATATGGCAGCTAAGCTTTCCATGCCTTCCTTAAATCGTGCATGGCAGATACTCACAAAGGGTCTAACAGAAGTTAAAACAGCCACACATCCGTTTAAGGCAGCAGAAATGGTGCTGATCCGTCTTATTTATGCAGCCGATATGCCTGATCCATCTGATCTTTTGAAAAAAATTGAAAGTGGTGCAATCGCTAATACAGAGACGGCTCAACAGACAGTGTCGACAAGCAATGGTGGTGGTGCTCAACTCAAAATGGTGGCACAAGGAAATGGCGGCAATGTGCAGGCGCATGTACAACCCACAGTGCAGCCTGTGCAACAGGAGGCCGTAGCCTTTAGCTCTTTAGAGGAATTGCATAACTACTTAAAGCCACGTGAGGTTTTATTAGCTGGTGAGATATATGAATATGCCCATCCTGTGTTGTTTAAAAAGGGTCATATTGAATTAGCAGTGTCGGACGGTATCAGAGAGGGCTTCTTTAACCGTCTTTCAAAAGCATTGAAACAGCATAGTGGCCAATCTTTCATGGTTGTACCATCAGACGATCGTCGTAAGCCAACTTTAGCTGTTATAGAGGCACAATCTATCGCTAATGCTTTGGCTGAAGCGGCTGAGCAACCTGATATTAAAAAAGTTTTGTCACTTTTCCCTGGTTCCAAGGTTGCAGAAATACTATATGATGATAAAGAATAATCCTAAGGGCTTATTAACCTTTTGAGTGTTAAATAAGTTTCGGGTTACGCAATAATTTTTTAAAAAGGAAGAACGATTATGGGCATGAATATTCAACAAATTATGGATCAAGCAAAAGCAATGCAGATTGAAATGCAAAAAATGCAGGACAAACTCGGTAATGTTGAAGTAACCGGCGAAGCTGGTGGCGGTTTGGTTAAGATCACAACGACATGTAAGGGTCAGGCTCGTAAAATTGAGTTGGATGATTCAATTGTTGATGCTTCTGATAAAGATACTTTAGAAGACTTAATCGTTGCAGCGATGAATGATGCGAAGAAAAAGGCAGATGATACATTGGCAGATGAAACCAAGAAGATGATGACTAAAATGGGTCTACCATCGAATGTCGAATTGCCGTTCTAAATATACGTTTTTTTAGATTTTAATAGCTGTGATAAATGCGTTCGATCTTTTCGCGCATTTCTTCACTGCTGGTATCGACCTTAAAGACATCTAATATTTTATTTTTAGGACTCATTAGATATAAGAATGATGAGTGATCCACTAGATAATCGTCGCTTTTACCTGTTTCTGAGGGTGCTTTGGCAGCATAAACACGGAAATTATCCATAGCTTCAGAGACCTGTTCGACTGAGCCTGTAAGGCCGATTAAGTTTGGATGAAAGAGTGCAACATATTCTTTCATCACTGGTACTGTGTCTCTTTCTGGATCAACTGTGATAAATAGCATTTGTAGATCTTTTTGAATTTTTGTTGGCAGCGCATCATAAGCTTCGGCCATTTTTTGTAGTTCTGTTGGGCAGATAGAAGGACAGTAAGTAAAACCAAAATAAATCAGTTTAAATTGTTTTGAAAAATCATTCTCATCAACTGTAATACCTGTATGTGTAACAAGTTTAAACGGCCCTCCAATATCAGATCCTGCAAAAGCAGAGTGTTGGTTTGCATCAGTTTGAACGCTTTGTAAGCTTTGTTGTGATTGAAAAACTGTATAGGTGAATACGGCCAAAGCGATAGCAAGAATGTAGAGGATATATTTCATTATTTTAAGTTAAAGACATTGTTAGAGGCGCTCAAGTAAAAAATTCTTTCCAAAAAAGTAAAATAGGGTATGTTGCTTAGTATGAAAAAGATTGCTTATGCTATATTTACGGTCATTGTTGGTGCTTTTACGTTAGGACTAGTCGCTTCAACATTCTATGTATTCTATATGTACCCAGGTCAAACATCTGAGCATATCGCCTATTATGCGGGTGGACCTATACATGCTTTAATACTATTTATCGTGCAGCCCTATTCAGGCGGGGACATTGCCACAGATGATGTGTATATCCGTAATATTATTTTTGGCTTTAGCGTGGCACTGGTGGCTGCCGGTGTATACCGACAGCTTTAAAGCTTAATAGAAAACCCAAGAAAATTATTTATAAAACTTCTAGCATTTCTGCAACGAGGGGATGTCTGACAATGTCTTCTTGGTCAAGTCTTACAACGGCGACATTTTCAAGATAATCAAGACGCTTCGATATTTCTGCAAGGCCTGAAATACCTTCCAACAAGTCTGATTGATCTGGATCACCTGTGACAACCATCGTTGAGTTCCAGCCTAATCGTGAAAGCAGCATCTTTAATTGCTGATATGTACAGTTTTGCGCTTCATCAATCACAACAAAGGCATTGTTCAATGTTCTGCCGCGCATAAAGCCAACGGGGGCGATTTCAATTGTGCCATCATCGAGATATTGTTTTACGCGTTTGCCACCCATACGATCTCCAAGACAATCAAATAATGGTCTTAAATACGGCGCCATTTTTTCGTGCATATCACCTGGTAAGAAACCAAGAGATTCACCAGCTTCCATTGCTGGTCGAGAAAGGATAATACGCTCAATTTCGCCTGATTCCAAGGCATCTACGGCAGCGCATATCGCTAAATATGTTTTACCAGTACCAGCGGGACCAGTGGCGACTGTTAAGTTATGTTCTTGAATAGCTTCCATAAATTCTTTTTGACCATCAGAGCGTGGTTTAACCGTTTTCATGTAACTTTTGTCACGGTTATTATCTATGTTTGATCCTAATGGGTCCCATTCACTATCTTTGAACATCGGCGATACGTTATGGCCTGATCCGAATTTTTGTTGCTGTTGTTTGAGCTGACGACGGGATTTTTTAGCCATAGGGATATCTCCTTGGGTTAGGGGTTGGGTTTAGTGAGTAGAAACGGGGGACCTGACCTGATAAGGTCTGGAATATTGTAAAAAAGGGAAAAGTTTTTAAGGGCAGGTTCTAAAAACCGTGCTGAATGAAGTCTGGTTAGCAATGCTAAGATTTGTATAATCAAGAGAACCTTAATGTTGTACGAATCACTTGAATATAGTCTATGTGATTCGATCCTTAATTAGCAAAGTTTATGTTTTAGTGGTCCAAAATAAATTGACAATAAGCACATAAGCAAGCAAGTTTAGGCCATGTCAGATGTTATTGTTATTGGAAGTCTAAACCACGATATTGTTGCGCGTGTGCCACATATTCCACGTCCTGGAGAAACTTTAATTGGATCACATGTGGAAACTTTTGCAGGCGGTAAAGGACTTAACCAAGCGATTGCGGCTTCTCGTATGGGCGGTAAAACTTCTATGGTCGGCAAAGTAGGTGCCGATGGTGCAGGTCATTTCCTGACTTCTTTCTTAAAAGATAATAAAGTGAATACAAAATATTGTGTCTCAACGGATGATGCGCTGACTGGCACAGCGATGATTAATGTCTCTGATGCAGGTGAAAATGCGATCACAGTGATTGCGGCGGCAAACGGCTTAGTTAATGAGGGGGATATTGATGCTGCCCCGATTAATGCAGGCGATATTGTTGTGCTACAAAATGAGATTCCAACGGCATCAATTGCCTATGCTTTACAGCAGGCAAAATCTAAAGGTGCAACGACGATTTATAACCCTGCGCCAGCTTTAAGGATTAAGTCAGATGTATTTTCAAATGTTGATATACTGGTCGTCAATGAAACAGAATGCGCCTTTTATGGTGGTGTGAGCTTAGAATTAGAAGCATTAAAGGCCTTGAAAGGAAAATTGGGCTTAGATGTTTTGATCTTAACCCGTGGGGCAGATGGCTTATTAGCTCTGCACGGCGATAAGGTTTTTGACGTGCCGGGGCATAAAGTTAATGTCGTTGACACGACGGGTGCTGGTGACTGTTTTGTGGGTTCTTTAGCGGCTGGTTTAGCGCTTGGTCAGAATTTTGAGCAGGCTCTTATGCGTGCAAATAAGGCCGCCTCTTTATCAGTTCAAAAAGCAGGGGCTGGTAATTCTATGCCCTATGCGAAAGATTTAATGGCGGTGTAAAGTGTGTCTATAATGGCTGGAATATTAATTGTTTCGGTTATAATCCATGTATTCATCAGCTCATCATTTAAAATGACCGCACCATTTTTTTCCCAATCTTCAGGTTCTTCTATCGTATGAAAACCCTGTTTTCTAGCGGGTGTGTAATAGGTTTCGTGCCCCGTTTGCTGGAGTAAATACAAAATCACACAGGGATCATGCAAGGCTGGGCCATCCATGCCAAATTTCTCACGATCTAAATGTTCAACTGCTGAGGTCATTTGAATCATCATCTCACCAAATGAACCAATAGTTCTAAAGCGCTCTTTTATAGTATCAGTTAAAGCATATTGTTGGTTAGCATCGGCCGTCATTACAGTAAGTTTAATACCACTTTGGGCAACAATATTGGGTGCAAAACTATCCTGAAAAAAGTTAAATTCTGCAGCCTCAGTTATGTTACCAACACGATGCGGTGGATTGGGATGCGGACCTGGTTTGATAGCGCCACCCATCACAATAACCTGTTTAATTTTGCTATGTAACTCAGGGTGATCTTTGATGACAAGTGCTAAATTTGTCATCGGACCTGTGCCAATCAATGTTATTGGCTCATTGCTGTTTTTTAATGTTTGCGTGATGAATTTAATGGCGGATTGGCTTTCTGCTTTTTTGTTATTTTCAGGAAAAAATACGCCGCCAACACCACCTTCACCGTAAGCATCATCGCCAAACATGCGTGCGCCTTGGATGGGTCTGTCTTCACCAACATAAACAGGAATATCCTCATGGCCTAAATATGCCAGAAGATCACATACATTTTTGGTGGCTTGGGTCACATCAACATTACCAAAAACTGTGGTAATGCCTTTGACATCGAAAATATCAGGATGAGCCAGCATGAGCGTGATCGCCCATAAATCGTCACCTCCCATATCACCATCGTAAATAACTGGAATTCTTTTCATTGAGTAAAGCTAACATTGAAGTAATAAAAAAACAGCCCCAAAAGAGGCTGTTTCTTAATTGTATATAGGATTTATTACTCTGCCGCAGAAGCGAGGCTATCGGCATCACCCTCTTTTGGTTTTTTGTAATTACCAGAAAATAGATCATCCGCAAATACTTCTTCCCAAGAGCCTTTGGTTGAGGCTTTCGCATATTCAGTTGAACGGTTTTCAAAGAAGTTTGTGTGCTCCATACCGTTTAGCATCTGATCCATCCATGGCAGTGGGTTTTTCTCAATGCCGTACATGGCTGGCAGGTTTAGCTGTTGCAAACGACGATCGGCAATATAGCGAATATAGGCTTTAATCTCATCTGGTGATGTGCCTTCTATCGGGCCCATTTCAAAAGCAAGATCAATAAAGGCATCTTCATGCGATACGATGGTTGCGCAGCATTCAGAGATTTCTTGTTTCAGCTCATCATCCCAAATATCTTTATTCTCATTAATAAAGGCATTGAATAATTTTATCATTGATAGACAGTGCAATGTTTCATCACGCACTGACCATGTGACGATCTGTCCCATACCTTTCATCTTATTGAAACGTGGGAAGTTCATCAGAATCGCAAAAGACGCAAATAATTGTAAGCCTTCAGTGAAAGCACCAAACATGGCCATGGTCTTCGCAATGTCACGACGAGAGCTCATATTAGCACCCTGCATGTAATCATATTTATCCTTCATTTCTTTATATTCCATGAAGGCTGAATATTCTGTTTCAGGCATACCGATCGTATCAAGAAGATGTGAGTAAGCGGCAATATGCACTGTCTCAATATTTGAAAAGGCAGAAAGCATCATATTCACTTCGACAGGGCCAAAGACTTGTGAATAGTGCTTCATATAGCAATTATTCACTTCAACATCGGCTTGTGTGAAGAAACGGAAAATTTGTGTCACCAAGTTCTTTTCAGAAGGCGTCAGATTTTTACGCCAGTCACGCACGTCCTCAGCCAATGGCACTTCTTCTGGTAGCCAGTGGATACGCTGCTGAGTCAGCCACGCTTCATAGCACCAAGGATATAAAAACGGCTTATACACATGACGTTCTTTTAATAGATTTGATGTGCCAAATCCTGAGTCTTTTTGTGTTGTAACGGCTGTTTCAGACATGTGTATCTCCTTAGTTTTTCTTATATAGTGTTATTTAAACGTTATGTGCGCCAGAATGCGAAGATTCTTTTAGACTTATCCTCAAGGCTTTTAAATAAACCCCGAGTCGATAAAATTATTTTACCACATATGGTGCTGGCCTCAACAACAAAACCACAATATATAGTAAAATAACGGCCTTTTGTTTTTCATAACCTATGTGCTATAATGGAGCTATGGATAAGGGTTTGAACATACCATTGGGAAAAGATTTTTTTACAGCTGCAGATGGCCGCATTATTGGCCCTGATGGGGCAACGGATAATTTTATGATAAAGAATCATCAAGGTGATCGTGTTGTTATTTCTGCTGGCGATAAAGCTGCGCGTGATATGCGTGCTAAAATGGGTGGCTTTAAAAAAACAAAGTAAACTGCTTTTCGTTTTTAGGGCATATTATAATAAAAAATTATGCCGCTTAGGGCGGTAATCAATAACCCAAGACCTACAACGAGACCGTCTCTCACCATATATCCAGTCCCAAAAAATAAAACGGGCAAAGCCAATATGGCTGGAATACCAGGAATGCCCCCTATAATAACAATGCCAATACACAAAATAATACAGATGGCCGCAATCAGACGTTGGCTAATCGGGTTCAGTAAAAATGTGAAACGCTCGGATATCCATTGGTCAATTTTTTTGGCATAGGGTTTTGCTTGGTGAACGCCTTGCTTTAATTTTTTCTCAGGCAACTGAATATCGGTCAGCCTTTGTGGTAGCCATGGTCGTGTCATCCCGAATAACCATTGTGTGCAGATAAAAATTGTTAATAGACCACAAATGGCGGGAATAAAGGGAATGGCACCAGTTGGCAGGATTGTTAATAACATCGGCAAAACAATTAAAGGGCCAAAAGTAGCACTGGAAAAGATATTGAGAATATCTTTTATATAAATTGTTTTATCTGTACCTAATCCTTG
>MDSV01231555.1_pt1 | contig 17447 bp, 12 predicted proteins | sample 810851 | NCBI WGS metagenome assembly MDSV01 (sample SAMN05326640, study PRJNA326480) | marine metagenome | isolation source: seawater | place: Atlantic Ocean: North East | collected 2012 | reverse complement strand
TTCAGCTGCTCTTGGAAACATGGGTGAAGATGATTGGAGATGGCATATGTATGATACTGTCAAAGGATCAGATTGGCTGGGTGATCAAGATTGTATTGAATATTTATGCAAAGAGGCACCAAGAGCAGTTTTAGAATTAGAAAAATATGGCGTCCCCTTCAGTAGAACTGAGGACGGAAAAATATATCAAAGATCTTTTGGTGGAATGACTAAAAATTACGGAAATGAGACAGTCCAAAGAACTTGTGCAGCAGCAGATAGAACGGGCCATGCAATTCTTCATACTTTGTATGGTCAAGCATTAAAACATAATACAGAATTTTTTATTGAATATTTTGCTCTTGATTTATTAATGAAAGATGGACAGTGCAAAGGTTTAATAGCTTGGAACTTAAATGATGGAACAATTCACAGATTCAGAGCACACATAACAATAATTGCAACAGGTGGTTATGGAAAAATTTACTATTCAGCAACATCCGCACATACTTGCACAGGTGATGGTAATGCGATGGTATTAAGAGCAGGGTTACCTTTGCAAGATATGGAATTTGTACAATTTCACCCAACAGGAATTTACGGTCATGGAACACTTATATCTGAAGGAGTTAGAGGTGAAGGTGGTTACTTGGTAAATTCAAATGGAGAAAGATTTATGGAAAAATATGCTCCAAAAGCAAAAGATTTAGCTTCGCGGGATGTAGTTAGTAGATCTATAGCTACAGAAATTAACGAAGGAAGAGGAATAGGAAAAGAAAAAGACCACGTACATTTACACCTAGATCATTTAGACCCAAATATTATAGAAGAACGGCTTCCAGGAATTTCAGAATCATCTAAACTTTTTGCAAATGTTGATGTAACAAAAGAACCAATCCCTGTTGTTCCAACTGTTCATTATAACATGGGAGGCATACCAACAAATTACAAGGCAGAAGTTATTACTGCAAATGGATCTACAAAAACTGTCCCTGGCTTAATGGCTATTGGAGAAGCAGCATGCGTTTCTGTTCATGGTGCTAATAGACTTGGATCAAACTCTTTAATCGATCTTGTAGTTTTTGGTAGAGCAGCAGCAAAGAGAGCTGCTGAAATTATAAAGCCAGGATCACCTCATGAAGAGATATCTAAAATTGAAACAGAAAAATGTTTAGAAAGATTTGATTATTTAAGAAATGGAAATGGTAACAACAAAACATCTGATTTAAGACTTTCTATGCAAAAAACAATGCAATCTAAATGTGCTGTATTTAGAAATGAAAAGACATTGAAAGAAGGTACAGAAGAAATTAGAAAAGCATTTGATGGTATGAAATCAATATCAGTAAAAGACAAATCTTTAATATTTAATACAGATTTAGTTGAAACGCTCGAATTCGATAACTTGATAAGGCAGGCTATTACTACTATAGATTCAGCTTACCATAGAAAAGAAAGTAGAGGTGCGCATTCAAGAGAAGATTATCCCAAAAGAGATGATACAAAGTATATGCAACATACTTTGTCCTGGTGTGATGGAAAGGAAACAAAAATAGACTATAGACCAGTACATTCATCAACCCTAACCAACGATGTACAACATTTTCCTCCCCAAGAAAGGGTATATTAATGGTACAAATAAATTTACCCAACAATTCTAAAGTTCAAAAGGGCAAATACTATAAAGATAATACTGGTTCAAAAAATATTAGAAAAGTTAATGTTTATAGATGGGACCCTTCATCAGGGGAAAATCCGAGAATAGATACTTACGAAGTAGATATGGATAATTGTTCATCTAAAGTTTTGGATATATTAAACAAAATTAAAAATGAAATTGATTCTTCTTTAACATACAGAAGATCTTGTTCTCATGGAGTTTGTGGTTCTTGTGCTATGAATATGGATGGCAAAAATGGACTAGCATGTACTAAATCTCATTCAGAAATAAAAGGTGATATCAATATTTATCCATTGCCACATTTAAAGGTAGTAAAAGATTTAATAGGCGACCTTAGTACTTTATACAAACAATATGAATCAGTGGAGCCATGGTTAAAATCTTCAAAAAAAAATGAAGGCATAGAAAATTTGCAAACCAAAAAAGATAGATTGAAATTAGATGGTCTTTATGAATGCATTATGTGTGCATGTTGTTCGACTGCATGCCCAAGCTATTGGTGGAATGGAGAAAAATATTTGGGACCTGCAGTGCTACTTCAGGCCTATAGGTGGATTATGGACAGTAGAGATGAAGATAGAAAAGAAAGATTAAAAAAAGTTGCAGATGAATTAAAATTATATAGATGTCACTCTATTATGAATTGTACAAATGCTTGTCCTAAAGGATTAAATCCAGCAAAAGCAATTGCATCAATAAAGAAAATGCTTGCAACAAGTTAATTACTTAATTAAATAATTTTATACATGAATTTAATTGAACATTTTATTGATGGCAAAATACAAAAAGGAAATTCAGGTAGAAGAGGAAAAGTGTTTAACCCTGCTACAGGAAATCAAGAATCTGAAGTAATTTTAGGTTCAAAAAAAGATTTAGATTTATCAGTTCAAGCTGCCAAGAAAGCTTTTGAATTATGGTCAAATAAACCTCCATTACAAAGGGCTAGAGTTTTCTTTAAATTTAAGGAATTAATTGAAAAAAATTCTGATGAATTAACTAAATTAATAGTTTCGGAACATGGAAAAGTTTATGAGGATGCTAAAGGATCCCTTGCCAGAGGATTGGAGGTTGTGGAATTTGCTTGTGGCATTCCTCAAATGCTAAAAGGTGAATTTACTGAAAACGTAGGAACAAGTATTGATAGCTGGTCAATTAGACAGCCTTTAGGAGTTTGTGCAGGAATAACCCCTTTTAACTTTCCGGCTATGGTGCCAATGTGGATGTTTCCTATGGCCATAGCATGTGGAAACACATTCATACTAAAACCATCAGAAAAAGATCCATCTTGCTCAATAATGTTAGCAAAATTATTTAAAGAAGCTGGATTGCCTGATGGTGTTTTTAATGTAGTTAATGGTGATAAAGAAGTTGTAGATGCAATTTTAACGAATAAAGACATTCAAGCAATTAGTTTCGTAGGTTCTACCCCAGTAGCGAAATATATTTATGAAAATGCTGCAAAAAATGAAAAGAGAGTGCAAGCATTAGGAGGAGCAAAAAATCATTGTGTGATAATGCCTGATTGTGATTTGGATCAAGCAGTTAATGGATTAATGGGAGCTGCATATGGCTCAGCTGGAGAGAGATGTATGGCACAGTCAGTTGCTGTAGCAGTTGGTAGCGTCGGTGATGAATTAGTAAGCAAACTTTCAAAACAAGTTGAAGCACTAAAAGTTGGCCCTGGAATGGATAAAACATCAGAAATGGGTCCATTGATTACCAAAGAGCACTTAGAAAAAGTTAAAGGATACGTTGATTTGGGTGTAAAAGAGGGAGCAAAATTAATCGTTGATGGAAGAAATATCAAATTACAAGGTTATGAAAATGGTTTTTTTATAGGAGGATGTTTGTTTGATAACGTAAAGAAAGATATGAGAATTTATAATGAAGAGATTTTTGGTCCAGTGCTTTCAGTAGTAAGAGCAAAAGATTTTAATGAAGCAATTAACCTTATTAATGATCATGAATTTGGTAATGGAACAAGTGTATATACTAGAGATGGAGATGTTGGCAGAACTTTCGTAAATAAAATTAAAGTTGGAATGGTTGGAATAAATATTCCAATTCCAGTACCTGCGGCTTTCCACAGTTTTGGAGGATGGAAAAGATCTTTATTTGGAGATCAGCATATGCATGGTCCTGAAGGAGTAAGATTTTATACTAAATTAAAAACAATAACTTCTAGATGGCCATCTGGCATTAGACAAAATCCAGAGTTTGTAATGCCAACTTTAAAATAGTAATGAAAAAAATATCTTTAATTGGAGCTGGACAAATAGGAGGAACATTAGCTCATTTAATTGGTCTTAAAGAAATAGCAAATGAAGTTGTTCTCTTTGATGTTGCAAGTGGTACAGCTAAAGGAAAAGCACTGGATATAGCACAATCATCTTCAGTTGATGGATTTAATGTAAAGTTTTTTGGTACTGACAAATATTCGGATATATCTAACTCAGATGTAATAATTATAACAGCAGGCGTACCCAGAAAACCGGGTATGAGTAGAGATGATTTGCTTGGCATAAATCTAAAAATAATCAAAGAAGTTGGAGAAGGAATCAAAAAAAATTCACCTAATGCATTTGTTATATGTATTACCAATCCCTTAGATGTAATGGTAATGGCACTGCAGAAATATTCTGGCTTACCAACAAATAAAGTGGTTGGAATGGCTGGAATTTTAGATTCATCTAGGTTTAAGCTTTTTTTATCTTTAGAACTTGATGTTCCAGTGAAAGAGATCGAAGCGATAGTTATGGGGGGTCATGGAGATACAATGGTTCCATTACCAAGATTTACAAAAGTATCAGGAAAACCATTACTCGAATTACTTAAAGAAGGTAAAATTTCTCAAGCAAGCTTAGAAAAAATTAATCAAAGAACAAGGGATGGTGGTGCTGAAATAGTTAAATATCTCGAAAATGGTTCTGCTTATTATGCTCCAGCAGCTTCAGGTGTAGAAATGGCACATTCATACTTAAAAGATCAAAAAAAAATATTACCCTGTGCTGCGTATTTAAATGGAGAATATAACGTAAAAAATATTTATGCAGGAGTACCTGTAATCATTGGTAAAGATGGAGTTGAGAAAGTAGAAATAATCAAACTAGATGAAAAAGAAAAATCAGAATTTGATAAATCAATTGTATCAGTCAAAAAACTTTGGGAAGTTGCATGCACAATTGACCCAGATTTAGATAAATAATAAATGAATATACACGAACACCAAGCAAAACAAATTTTAAAAAAATTTGGAGCTTCAGTTCCAAATGGAGTTTACGGCTTTACCTTAAATGAAATTTTAGAGAAATCTAAATCTTTAAATACAAAAAAATATGTACTAAAAGCACAAATCCATGCAGGAGGTAGAGGAAAAGCAGGAGGTGTAAAAATACTTGATAATATAGATAAATTAAAGGATGCTGCTAAAGAACTACTAGGAAAAAAACTAGTTACTCACCAAACAGGTCCTGAAGGTAGAATTGTTAAAAGGTTATATGTTGAGGAATCTTCAGAAATAGAAAATGAATTTTACTTATCATGTCTAGTCGATAGAGAAACTTCAAAAATTGCATTTATTTCAAGTAATCAAGGTGGAATGGATATTGAAGAAGTTGCAATAAAAGAACCAAATAAGATAATTACTACAAAAGTAAATTACGATTCAAATATCTCTGATGAAGATTGTAACAAAATAATTAGTATTTTTAATCTAGAAGGCAACGCTAAAAACAATGCAGTAAATTTGATAAAATCAATTTATAAAATGTTTATACAAACAGATGCGAATCTTGTTGAGATAAATCCATTAATATTAACTTCTGATCAAAAAATTATTTGTTTGGATGCAAAAATTAATTTTGATGATAATGCAATCTTTAGACAGCCAGGTCTTCTTGATCTTAGAGATTTAAATGAAGAAGATCCCATGGAAATTGAAGCAAGCAAACATAATTTATCTTATATTAAATTAGATGGGAACATAGGATGTATGGTTAATGGCGCAGGACTCGCAATGGCAACAATGGATATTATTAAACTTTATGGAGAAGAACCTGCTAATTTTTTAGATGTTGGAGGAGGAGCGTCAAAGGAGAAAGTTTCTGCTGCTTTTAAAATAATTTTATCTGATAAAAATGTAAAAGGAATTTTAATAAATATTTTTGGAGGAATAATGAGATGTGATATTTTGGCCCAAGGAGTTATTGAAGCAGCAAAGGAAATCAAAATTACCGTTCCTTTAGTTGTAAGATTAGCAGGCACAAACTTTAAAGAAGGAAAAAAAATCTTAGATAATTCAGATTTAAAAATTATATCAGCCTCAGACTTATCTGACGCAGCAAAAAAAATCGTTAAATCAATAAAATAAAAATGTCAGTTTTAGTAAATAAAAATACCAAAGTTATTTGTCAGGGATTTACCGGATCACATGGAACTTTTCATTCAGAACAAGCAATTAAATATGGTACCAATTTAGTAGGAGGTGTTACACCTAAAAAGGGGGGACAAACTCATTTAGAAAGGCCAGTATTTAATACTGTAAAAGAAGCTAAAGATGCAACTGGTGCAACAGCTACAATGATTTATGTTCCCGCAAAATTTGCTTCATCCGCAATTATAGAAGCCATAGATGCATCTATTGAACTAATTGTTTGCATTACAGAAGGAATACCCATTTTAGATATGCTTAAGGTAAAAAAAAATTTAGTTAATTCTAAATCTAGATTAATAGGACCAAATTGCCCAGGAATAATAACACCAGATGAATGCAAAATTGGAATAATGCCTGGAAACATTCATAAGAAGGGTTCTGTGGGCATAGTATCTAGATCAGGCACTCTAACATATGAAGCAGTTGCACAAACTACAGAAAATGGACTTGGCCAATCAACATGCATAGGAATTGGAGGAGATCCTATCAATGGTACAAATTTTATTGATTGCTTGGATTTATTTTTAAACGACACTGAAACTAAATCAATATTAATGATTGGAGAAATTGGAGGCACTGCGGAAGAAGAGGCTGCTGATTATATAAAAAATCATAAAATTAAAAAGCCCATTGTAGGATTCATTGCAGGAATTACAGCTCCACCTGGAAGAAGAATGGGGCATGCTGGAGCAATAATTTCAAGAGGAAAAGGAGGGGCGCAAGAAAAAATCAAGACTATGCAAGATGCAGGAATTACAATTGCAGAATCACCAGCAGAAATTGGAAAAACTCTTTTCAAAAAATTGTCACTTTAAAATTTTCTTTTAAAGATTATAATATCTTTATAATTAATGTCTTCTTCAAAAAATATTGAAATAGCAAAAACTTCATTTCTAAATAAATCTAATAGTACTTTTATTGAAGAAATGTATTTGAGATTTATAGAAAAAGATCCATCCTTACCCGAAAGTTGGAAAAGTTACTTTAACAGCCTTGGTGAAGATATTGAGGTCATTACAAAAGAGATAAAAGGACCAACGTGGAGTCCTAAATCAAAAAAAATTAATTTAGACAAATTTAAAGAAGAATTGGATAAAAATATCCATGAGTCAAAATCAAATATTAACCAAGAAGATTTGGAAAAAACTAAAGCAGATTCAATTAGAGCTATAGCATTAATAAGAGCATATAGAATTAGAGGCCATCTTATTGCAAATTTAGATCCACTTGGAATTATGGAAAGAAAATATTTGCATGAATTACATCCATCTGATCACGGCTTTACCAAAGAAGATTATGATAAGAAAATATATTTATTCTCATATATGGATAGAGGATATGCATCTATAAATGAAATAATATCTTTTTTGAAAAAAATTTATTGTTCGACTATCGGCGTTGAGTATATGCATATTTCTGATCCACAAGAAAAAATATGGTTTAGAGATCGTTTGGAAAAAAACGACAATCAAATTCAGTTTACTGAAAATGGAAAAAAAGCAATTTTAAATAAACTCATACAAGCAGAGGGTTTTGAAAAATATTTAGCTTTAAAATTTGTTGGAACAAAAAGATTCGGATTAGATGGTGCAGAATCTCTTATTCCAGCATTAGAACAAATAATTAAAAGAGGAGGCCAACTAGGAGTAAAGGAAATAAAAATTGGAATGCCTCATAGAGGTAGATTAAATGTTTTAGCAAATGTTTTACAGAAATCTTATAAAAGAATATTTAATGAATTTGCTGGTGAATATGGAAATACTCCTTCCGATTCAACTGGAGACGTAAAATATCATTTAGGAGCTTCATCAAACAGAGTTTTTGATGAAAATTCTGTACATATAAGCTTAACTGACAATCCTTCACATTTGGAAGCAGTTGATCCCGTTGTATTGGGGCAAACTAGAGCAAAACAATTCTATCACGGTGATACAGAAAGAAAAAAAGTTATTCCTATTTTAATTCATGGAGATGCTGCTTTTGCTGGACAAGGAGTAGTAGCAGAATGTTTTTCTATGTCAGGGTTGCCAGGACATAATACTGGCGGAACAATACACATTATTGTTAACAATCAAATTGGTTTTACCACAAGCCCAAGATTTGCAAGATCTAGTCCTTACCCATCAGATTTAGGAAAAATAGTTGAATCACCAATACTGCATTGTAATGGAGATGATCCAGAAGCAGTTATTCATTGTGCAAAAATTGCCATTGAATTTAGACAAAAATTTAAAAAAGATGTTGTTATAGACATTATTTGTTACAGAAGATTTGGACACAATGAAGGAGACGAACCTTCATTTACACAGCCATTAATGTACAAAAAAATTAAACAACATCCTACGGTTGTTGGCGTTTATGGTGAAAAGCTTATAAGAGAAAAAACGATTTCAAAAGAAGAATTTGAGAGTATGAAAAAAGAATTTAAAAATCTTCTTGATGAGCAATTTAAAAATGCAAAGAATTATAAACCAAAAATTGAATGGTTCGAAGGTACTTGGTCAAGATATAGACCTGAAAAAGGAAAAGACAAGAGAGGCAGAAGCGGGGTAGATTTAAATAAAATCATAAAAATCTCAGAAAAGATACATAATATTCCTAATGAAGCAAACGTTCATAAAACAATTTCGAAAATTTTTAATTTAAGAAATCAATCAGTTATTAATAAAAAAGGAATAGATTGGGCTACAGCTGAATCTTTGGCATTTGGATCTTTATTGAATGAAGGATATCCAGTGAGATTGGTAGGACAAGATTCTGGAAGAGGAACTTTTAGCCAAAGACATTCTGTCTTAAGAAATCAATTGGATAACACTCGGTATGTGCCTTTAAATAATATTTCAAATAAACAAAAAAAATTTGAAGTAGTTGATAGTTTGCTTTCTGAGCTGGCAGTTTTAGGATTCGAGTATGGTTATAGTTTAGTCGAACCTAGCACTTTAACAATTTGGGAAGCTCAATTTGGTGATTTTGCCAATGGTGCACAGGTAGTAATAGACCAGTTTGTTTCTTCTGGAGAAAGAAAATGGGCTAGGGCAAGTGGCTTGGTGATGTTATTGCCTCATGGGTATGAAGGTCAAGGACCAGAACATTCATCAGGAAGATTAGAAAGATTTCTACAATTATGTGCTCAAGAAAATATTCAAGTAATGAATTGTACAACGCCAGCAAATTATTTTCATGCACTTAGAAGACAAATTCATAGAGATTTTAGAAAACCTTTAATAATTATGACACCTAAATCATTACTAAGGCATAAACTTTGTGTTTCTAATTTAGAAGATTTCAGTAAAAATAATTCCTTCCACAGAGTTTTGTGGGATCATGCTTTAGAAGATAATAATAAATTTATTAAACTTAAAGCAAAGAAAGAAATCAAAAAAGTTATTTTATGTTCAGGTAAAATTTATTTTGATTTGCTGGAGGCAAGAGAACAGTTAAAAATTGATGATATCGTTATGTTTAGAATTGAACAACTTTATCCATTTCCATTAAAATCGTTAGTTAAAGAAATGAAGCCTTATGCCAAAAAAGCAAAATTTTATTGGTGTCAAGAGGAACCAAAAAATATGGGCGCATGGTTTTCAGTGCGAGATTATATTCAATGGACTTTAGACAATATTGGAGCTAATAATAATAAAATTTCTTATATTGGAAGAAATCCTGCCGCATCACCAGCCACTGGATATGCAAAAAGGCACTTGGATCAACAAAAAGAAATTGTAAAAAAAGTTTTTAAATAAATGAGTGAGAAAATACTAGTACCTGTTTTAGGTGAAAGCATTACTGAGGCAACAGTCGCACGTTGGTTAAAAAACAAAGGTGACAGTGTTTCTGTTGATGAACCAATAGTTGAGTTAGAAACAGATAAAGTAAATTTAGAAGTTCCATCTCCAGTTGGTGGAATAATATCCGAAATTAATTCTAAAGATGGTGATACAGTTGAAGTTGGTTCAGTATTGGGGCTGGTTTCGGAAGATAAAAATAAAGAAAATAAAGTAGAAGAAAAAATTGAAAAGAAAAAAAATAAAAAAGAAGAAAGTGATAATATAGTTAATTTAGAAATAGAAAAAAAACCTGAGCCTAAGATTTTTAATGAACCTAAATCAATCATAGAGCCATTAGTATTAACCAATGAAATTCCTGAAAAAAAAAATAATTAAAAGAGAGCAAAAACTTTCGCCTGCAGTTAGAAAAATAGCCTCAGAAAAAAATATTAATATTAGAGAGGTACAAGGTTCTGGTAAAGATGGTAGAATTTTAAAAGGCGATCTTATCGATCTTATGGGTTCAGTTCCAAAACCTAATCAAAAAAAAATTAAGTTTGGTCACGAAGAGAGAATAAAAATGTCAAGGCTAAGGCTAACTATTGCAAAAAGACTTAAAGAAGCACAAGAAAATGCAGCTATGTTAACGACATTTAATGAAGTTGATATGACCAATGTAATTTCAATTAGAAAAGAAAACCAAGAAGATTTCCAGAGTAGATTTAATATCAAACTTGGATTTATGTCTTTTTTTGTAAAAGCTTGCGTAGTTGGCTTAAAACTTTTTCCAGCACTAAATGCAGAAATTGAAGGAGAGGAAATAATTTACAAAAATTATTATAATATTAGTTTTGCAGTTGGAACTGAAAAAGGATTAGTTGTGCCAGTGCTAAAAAATACTGATGAAATGTCGTTTGCTGATATCGAAAAGGAAATTAAATCATTATCTGAAAAAGCGAAAATTGGAAGCTTGACGATCGAAGATTTACAGGGAGGAACATTTACAATTAGTAATGGTGGTGTATATGGATCTATGTTATCTACTCCAATATTAAATCCTCCTCAATCTGGAGTGTTAGGAATGCATAACATAGTAGAACGACCAATTGTAATAAATAAAGAGATAAAGGTTAGACCTGTTATGTATCTAGCTCTTTCATATGATCATAGAATTATAGATGGAAAAGATTCTGTTTCATTTTTAAAAACAATTAAAGAAAACTTAGAAGATCCAAGAAGGTTATTTTTAGATATTTAAATGTCAAACAAATTTGATGTAACAGTTATAGGAGGAGGTCCAGGTGGATATGTGACAGCAATTAGATTGTCACAACTTGGTTTAAAAACTGCGTGCATTGAATCCAGAGGGACCTTAGGAGGAACATGTCTTAATATAGGTTGTATTCCATCAAAAAACTTACTTAATTTGTCAGAAAATTTCCATAAAGCAAAGAATTTTGAAAAAATTGGAATTGAAGTTGGAAATGTAAAATTAAATCTAGAAAAAATTATGAAAAATAAAGATAAAGCAGTAACAATTTTAACAAAAGGTGTTGAATTTTTATTTAAAAAAAACAATGTAAGTTATTTCAAAGGAGTAGGAAGTTTTAAATCTCAAAATCAACTTTCAGTTTTAGATAAAGATAATAAGGAAACTATTATTGATACAAATAAAGTAATTATTAGTACTGGCTCAGAACCAATATCTTTACCTGGAATTGAGTTTGATGAAAAAATAATACTTTCATCAACAGGTGCATTAAGTCTAGAAAAAGTTCCTAAAAAAATGATTATAGTTGGAGGAGGCTACATTGGTTTGGAAATGGGATCTGTGTGGTCTAGATTGGGTTCAAACGTCCAAGTTATTGAGTTTTTAGATAATATTATACCTGAAATGGATAAAGAGATTTCGAATGAGTTTATGAAAATATTACAAAAACAAGGAATTAGCTTTAGCCTAAATACAAAAGTTGAAAAAGTAACTAAAGTAAAAAATGGAGTTGTAATTGAGACATCAGATAAAAATAATAAAAAAAATAACATCGAAGCAGATGTAGTTTTAATTTCAGTAGGAAGAAAGCCTTATACAGATAAATTGAATTTAAAAAAAGTTGGAGTTAATTTGGATAAAAAAGGCAGAGTTAAAGTAAATAAAAATTTTCAAACAAATATTTCAAACATATATGCAATAGGAGATGTAATAGAGGGTCCGATGTTAGCACATAAAGCTGAAGAAGAAGGAATAGCTGTAGCTGAATTAATTGCAGGACAGTCTGGACATGTTAACTACGATGTAATTCCAGGAGTAATTTATACTTACCCTGAAGTTGCTTCAATCGGTAAAACAGAAGAGCAATTAAAAAATAATAAGCAATCTTACAAAATAGGGAAATTTCCTTTTATGGCAAATTCAAGAGCTAAAGCGATTGATCAATCAGAAGGATTTGTTAAAATATTGGCTGATGAAAAAACTGATAGGGTACTAGGAGTGCACATTATAGGACCACATGCAGGGGAAATAATTGCTGAAATGTCAGTTGCTATGGAATTTGGTGCAAGTTCAGAGGATATTGCAAGGACTTGCCATGCACACCCAACATTCTCAGAAGCTATTAAAGAAGCTGCATTATCAGTAGATAAAAGACAAATACATTCGTAATATATTTTCATATTAAAATATGAAAATTCCAGTTCTACTACCAAATATTTTTGATTATCCATTCACTTATGAATCCGAATTTGAATTATCAGTAGGACAATATGTTCTAGTACCTTTTGGAAAATCTGAAATTATTGGCATTGTGTGGAATGAATTTGAAAAAACAAAAAAAAATTTTTCTATAAAAAAAATTATAAAATCGCTAAATATTGATCCTTTGAATTTGAAGACAATAAAATTTTTAAATTGGTTTTCAGAATATAATTTAGTTCCCAAGGGAATGGCATTAAAACTTCATTTGTTGAGTAATAAAGGAATTGAAAATTTTGAAGAAAAAGAATACGAATATTTTAAGATAAAAAATAAACCTAAATCATATAATTTATCTAAAGAACAAAAAGACGCATTAGACGATTTAACAAAAAATGATGAAAAATTTAGAGTTCATTTACTCCAGGGGACAACCGGTTCTGGAAAAACAATAGTTTATTTCAACGCAATTAAAAATAAAATAGACAAGGGCAAACAAGCCCTTATTTTACTTCCAGAAATAGGACTAGCAACAGAATTTGAAAAAAAATTCATAGAATTTTTTGGAATAAATCCAGCAGTTTGGCATTCAGGAATCTCAAAAAAGAAAAAAAAAGTCATATGGAGTGGATTGGCATCTGGAAAAATTAATGTAGTTATAGGTGCAAGATCTGGATTATTTCTTCCATTTAGAAATTTAGGTTTGATAATTGTAGACGAAGAGCACGATCAATCTTTTAAGCAAGATGAAGGAGTAATTTATAATGCCCGAGATATGGCAATTTCTCGTGCAAAATTTGAAAATATTCCGATAAATTTAGTTACTGCGGTCCCTTCTTTGGAGACATATGAAAACATTAAAAAAAATAAATTTTCATATTCTAGGTTAATACAAAGATACAAAAATGCGAATCTTCCAGATTATGAAATCATAGATTTAAAAAAATATAAATTAAATAAACAATCTTGGATTAGCCATAAAACCATTGAAAAAGTTAATCATCATCTTTACAAAGGTGATCAGGTTCTGTTCTTTTTGAATAGAAGAGGTTTTTCACCATTTGTTTTGTGTAAAAATTGTTTGAAAGTCTTTTCTTGTCCAAATTGTTCAATAAATTTAGTTTATCATAAAAATAAAAAAAATCTTTTATGCCACTATTGTGGTTTTAAAAATAATCTTGAAAGAAAATGTGAAAAAGAAAAAAATTGTGAATTAGTATTTAGTGGTCCAGGAGTAGAACGAATTTTTGATGAAATAAATAAAATTTTTCCTAAATATAAATCATTAATTTTTTCAAGTGATACAATGAACAATAAATCTTCTATAGATAAACTATATAAAATTATAAATAACGAAGTAAATATTTTAATTGGAACTCAATTAATCTCAAAAGGTTTTCATTTTCCCAATCTAAATTGTATTGTTGTTGTTGATATTGATTTATCGGTGCTTGGCCACGACTTAAGAGCTGCAGAAAAAAACCTTCAACTTTATCATCAATTATCCGGCAGAGCAGGAAGGGCTGGGAAAAAAGCTGTCATATATTTTCAAACATACAATTTAAAATCTGAGACAATTAATCAAATAACAAATCAAGATCCATTTATATTTTTAGAAAAAGAATTAAATCTTAGAAAACAATATAATCTTCCACCTTTTGAAAGATTTATTAGTTTGATTTTAACATCTTATGATGAATTTAAATTAGAGAAAGAAGCAAATAAATTAAAAGATGTCTTATTAAAAAAGTTGGACGCAAAAATCCTTGGACCAGTTAACGCCCCAATATACAGAATAAGAAAAAAATATAGAAATAGACTTTTAATAAGATCGAAAAAAAATGTTAAAATTCAGAAAAACTTGCATCTAGCTTTAAAGAATTTTAAAATTAGTCCAGGAATAAAACTGACAGTTGATGTTGACCCAATAAGCTTCAATTAACTCAATATTTAGCAGTATTTTTTCTAATCTGCCGCTTGAAGAGACTTTATTGTTATGTTAATTAAATTTGAATTTTTAAAATCTTCAAAGATAATAAGGAAATTAAATTGATCGATAACAACAACTACTCTGGCTCATCAGATAACAGCTATTCCCAAGCTCTTTTTGAGTTATCTAAAGAAAACAACATTTTAAATGAGGTCGAAGAACAAGCATCAGCTTTAATAAACTTAATTTCAAAAAGTGAAGATTTTAATCTCTTAATTAAAAATCCAACTAATCAACAAGAAGATCAAGTCAAAGTAATTAATTTAATATCTGAAAAATATGGCTTCAGTAGCTTATTTAAAAAATTTTTGAATTTTTTAATTATAAAAAGAAAGTTGTTTTATATTGAAAAAATTCTTAAAGATTATTTAACCATATGTTTAAAAAAAAGAGGAGAAATATTAGCAAGACTTACAGCTGCCAAAGAATTAAATATGAATGAAATTGAAAAAATTAAGAATGATCTTGCTAACAATTTTGGTTTAAATATAAAATTAAACTATAAATATGATCCAAGTTTAATTGGTGGATTAATCATTCAAGTAGGCAGTTTAATGGTTGATACTTCTATAAAGAACAAATTAAAACAAATTGAAAATAAAATGATAGAGGCTTAAATGGAAATAAATCCTTCAGAAGTTACAAAAATATTAAAAGAACAAATTAAAAAATTTGGGGATAAAACCGAAGTTTCAGAAGTTGGACAAGTTTTGTCAGTGGGAGATGGAATAGCTAGAATTTATGGATTAGATAATGTTCAAGCAGGGGAAATGGTCGAGTTTTCCGATGGCTCCAAAGGTATGGCTCTAAACTTAGAGAGTGATAATGTAGGTGTGGTAATATTTGGTGAAGATAGAGCGATAAAAGAAGGTGACACAGTAAAAAGAACAGGATCTATAGTTGATACTCCAGTAGGAAAAGAATTACTTGGAAGAGTTGTTGATGGCCTAGGAAATCCAATTGATGGTAAAGGCGCGTTAGATAAAGGAGTTAAAAGAAATAGAGTTGAAATAAAAGCTCCTGGAATAATTCCAAGGAAATCAGTTAGCGAACCAATGCAAACAGGCCTTAAGTCTGTAGATAGCCTTGTGCCAATAGGAAGAGGTCAACGAGAATTAATTATAGGTGATAGACAGACAGGAAAAACAGCTGTAGCAATTGATACAATAATAAATCAAAAAAAAATAAACGAATCTAACGATGAAAAACAAAAATTATATTGTGTTTATGTTGCAATAGGTCAAAAAAGATCAACGGTTAGACAAATTGAAAAAACTCTAGAGGAAGCTGGAGCAATGGCTTATACAACTATAGTTGCTGCTACTGCTTCAGATGCGGCTCCACTACAATTTTTAGCTCCTTATACAGGATGCGCTATGGGAGAATATTTCAGAGATAATGGTATGCATGCTTTAATAATATATGATGATTTATCTAAACAAGCTGTAGCTTACAGGCAAATGTCTTTATTATTAAGAAGACCTCCTGGAAGAGAAGCTTATCCTGGTGATGTTTTTTATTTACATAGTAGACTTCTTGAAAGAGCAGCTAAATTAAGTGATGAACATGGAGGAGGTTCTTTAACAGCCCTTCCTATAATTGAAACACAAGGAGGAGATGTTTCTGCCTTCATACCAACAAATGTAATATCAATAACTGACGGTCAGATATTTCTTGAGACAAATTTATTTAATCAAGGAATTAGGCCAGCAATTAACGTAGGTTTGTCTGTATCTCGAGTTGGTTCTTCAGCTCAAACTAAAGCCATGAAAAAAGTTTCAGGATCAATGAAATTAGAACTTGCTCAATATAGAGAAATGGCAGCATTTGCACAATTTGGATCTGATTTAGATGCATCTACACAAAAACTTTTAAATAGAGGATCTAAATTGACAGAACTTTTAAAACAAAAACAATATTCTCCTATGACTGTTTCAGAACAAGTAATTTCAGTATTTTGTGGTGTCAGAGGTTATTTAGATGACATAGAGCTTAAAAAAATTGCAGAATTTGAATCAAAAATTATTGAAAAATGTAAATCTGAAAAGCCTGAAATTTTAGACTCAATATCAAGTTCAGGAAAACTTGAGGAAAATACCGAAAAATTATTAGTTGATGTGATAACTGAATTAAAAAAAAATTTTAATAATTAGAAAATGGCAAGTTTAGACGATTTAAAAAAAAGAATATCAAGTGTTAAGTCCACTCAAAAAATTACTAAGGCTATGAAAATGGTAGCAGCTGCAAAACTGAGAAGGGCTCAAGAAAGTGCAGAAAAAGGTAGGCCATATTCTAAAAAAATGAATAATATTATTCTAAATCTATCAGGCGGAATTTCTGATAAAGAAAATGCACCAAAACTGCTTGTGGGATCAGGTGAAACTAAAATTCATTTATGTATAGTATTAACTTCTGATAGAGGTTTATGTGGAGGTTTTAATAGTAATATTATTAAAAAATCTAAATCTTATTTTCAAAAAATTTTAAACGAGGGAAAAACTTTAAAAATTATAACTGTTGGATCTAAAGGATATGACCAACTAAAAAGAACGTATAAAGAAAATATAATTGAAAGAATTTCTTTTAAAGAATCAAAAAATACTAATTATTTTGACGCTGATAAAGTCGGTAAAATCATAATTGACAAATTTGAAAAAAAAGAATTTGATGTATGTACAATTTTTTACAACCAATTTAAAAATGTAATTACACAAATACCACAAGAACAACAAATAATTCCTTTAAAAAATACTGAAACTAAGGAAGAAGGTTCACCCGAAGATAATTATGAATTTGAACCAGATGAAGATGAAATATTAAGTAATTTATTACCAAAAAATATTTCTACTCAGATTTTTAAAGCAATGTTAGAAAATTCAGCTAGCGAACAAGGTTCAAGAATGAGTGCG
>MDSV01155372.1_pt1 | contig 17447 bp, 13 predicted proteins | sample 810851 | NCBI WGS metagenome assembly MDSV01 (sample SAMN05326640, study PRJNA326480) | marine metagenome | isolation source: seawater | place: Atlantic Ocean: North East | collected 2012 | reverse complement strand
TCTTCTGGTCAATTTTTACTGTGTGTGGTTGGTTTGCATGTCTACCTGAACCAGCATCATCAGCTCCTGTACCAGATGTTTTAGCATCTGAGTAACCAACGTTACCAGCTAAGTCATGGACAAGCGCCTGGAAGTCAACAGTGTTGTTTGGTGTCTCTGTTGAAGGAGACATTGTAGGCAACGCGGTTGATTCAGTGTATGACCAACTTATATCTGTAGCACCATCTGAACCCAATGTTGTAGTATCTATGTTTGCTGCAGTACCGTTAAGAGTACCATTAGCAGCAATAACCATAGTTGTGTTAGTTGGGTCATCGGTTCTATCTATTCTCAATGAGAATGTGCTAATGTCAAGTCCAGATTGTGAATCAGCACCAGTACCTGTAAAGGATGGTAACCTATTCTGACTCTGTCCACCATCAGCAGGTGTTGTTACTGTTACGGAAGGAACAGTGTTATCTACATTATATGTAGCTGTCCTCTTAACATTTGTTGCAGTACCTGAAGTAGCGGCATCCTGATACTCTACAGTAACTGGACCACCGATTACAGGAACTCTATCTACACCAGCAACCTGAGCAACACCAGCCGGAGCTGAGTTGATCTTAACTGTTGCAAGAGTATCTGTTCGTTCTATTAACTGTACTTCACCTTCGAATCGTCCTGTATTTCGACCTGTCTCAGTAAGTACCATTACAGCACCTGTAGGGTCGACAACGCTCTTTAGTGTTACAGTCAATGTATCTGCATTTGAACTTGGGTATGTAATGTTAACGAATTCCCAACCTGTGGCTGTTCCGTCTACATCAGCACCCGTAGCGCTTTTTCTAACCTGAATAACAGCAGGTGTAGAAGCATTTAGTGAACCATCGTTCACGATTTGATGAACTGTTACACCGGTAACAACTTTACCAGCGTGATCACCTGTAGCAACTGTAATGATAATGTCACTAGTTGATCCAATAATTGGACTAGCTTTTGTATCATCAAGTGTTACTGTAACGATATCACCAATTTCATCAAGACCATTACCACCTGATCCACCAAAGTCAGCTACAACTAGCGCTGTACCAGATGTGGAGATGGCATGGTTATTATCTAAACCAAGGTCGAAACCTGTGTTTCCACTCGTTGCTTTAGATGTAACAGTAGTCGTACTGTTTACGTCAGAGTCAACAACAGTGACAATAAATTTGTCTGAGTTAGACACGATGTCTCGTGCGGTAACTCCAGTTGTTGCTACTGAAGCATAAGTTCCATAAACAGCTGTTGCAGTTTTTCTAGCACTAGGTTTCCCCGTGCCTTCAGTAGTAAGAGTAGATGCCTTGTTTGTGACATAAACCTTACCATCAACTGCTGCACTAGCAGTATTATCGATACTTATGATAGCAACCGCTACTAACGCTACTAGCGTAAGTGCGGAAATTAATTTAACTGAAAGCTTCACAGCCTCAGCCTCCTTTTCTATCGTATTTTATTTACACATATACAATTATTATTAAATATGTATAAGAAACCAAGAGGTTTCCCGATATTTTTTCACCGGTTCCAATAATTGTTTTTCTTCCAAATGAAGCGCCAACCGGCTTTGCGCGACAACGGAACTTTTGGTATTAACCACTTATGATTTAATCATTGTATGCATTACAATGTCAACCATTTTTGTAACAAGTTTAAGTAATTTATAAAATATGGGCTAAAAATATGATAATTTATCTTATTTTCTACCTAATCGGGTAATAAATTTCTTATCAGATCGTTACCTGAAACACAGATATATTAACAATAATGTAAATATATAATATTCCTAATTAGAAATTTATCTCATTTGTGTTACCGAAGAATTACAAAAACACCTAAATTTTAAGAAATATTTATACTTTTTTAATTTTTAAACAAAGGGAGCTATTGAGAGCTCATTTCTGGCTGAGTTAGTGACATCCAGAATTCCTCATTTGAGGATGATTTAGACAGCCTGTCTAAGATTTTTTCTGCAGCCTCAGTTGGTTTACTGCTTGGATCCTCGCTAATCTTACCAATAATACGTCTAAGCAACCATACTTTCTTTAAAGTTGAATCATCCATCAATAACTCTTCGTGACGGGTTCCACTTCTTTCTATATCAATAGCGGGCCAAATTCTTCTATCGGCTAATCGCCTATCCAAGTGCAATTCCATATTACCCGTGCCCTTAAATTCTTCATATATTAAGTCATCAAGTCTAGAACCTGTTTCAACCAGAGCAGTTGCAATTATTGTTAAGCTGCCTGCGTTTTCACAATTTCTTGCAGCACCAAAAAAGTTTTTGGGAGGATAAAGAGCATTTGGATCCATACCACCTGATAAGGTTTTACCACTACTTGGAACAGATAGATTATAAGCTCTAGCTAATCTTGTTAGGCTGTCTAATAAAATCACAACATTTTCTCCACTCTCCACCAGCCTTCGAGCTCTTTCAAGAGCCATCTCAGCTGTTCTACAGTGATCTTCTATTGGTTCATCAAAAGTTGAACTAAAAACTTCACCTTTAATGGATCTTCTCATATCAGTGACTTCTTCGGGCCTCTCTCCAATCAATGAAACTATTATATAGACCTCTGGATGGTTTTCGGTTATACCAGCAGATATCTGTTTTAAAAGCATTGTTTTTCCTGCTTTAGGAGGAGCTACAATAAGTGCTCTTTGACCATGCCCAATTGGAGCAACCATATCAACTAATCTAGTAGATGTTTGCTTAGGAGTAGTTTCTAATTTTATTTGCTCATCAGGATAAACTGAAGTAAATCTATCAAATTTAGGTCTATCAATTGCAGATTGAAAATCATAACCATTAACAGTTTCAACGTTAACTAAACCATAATATTTATTTGAACTTTCAGCTAAGGGTGGTAAAACTTGACCAGTAATAAAATCTCCATGCCTCAATCCGTAATTTTTTATCTTCTTTGGAGTTACATATATATCATCACTATTTTTTCTTGCTCCAGGCTGCCTAAGAAAACCAAAACCATCAGATAAAACATCTAATATTCCTGCTCCAACAATTGCTTTTTTCTCATCAGATAGAGAAGATAAAATTGAAAGTACTAGTTCATTTCTTTGAGTAGGTACTCTTTTAATACCTGTATCAATAGCCAGTTGCCGTAATTCATCATTTGTCTTTTTTCCTAAGTCACCTAAATCAGGCAGTTTTTCTAATTCAACTGAATCAAAATAATTTTCGCCAGCATGATTTTGACGACGTCTTGGTGTTGTGGGCCTTCGCCTAGGTCCTCTAGGGCGATTTCTAGCTTGAGTAGTCAGTATTTTACCTCCCGGTTTTAAAATATATACAAATCAATATCTGATTCTTATCGAGTAACAAATTCTTATAATAGGTACTAGGAAAACTAGCGATTATTGAAGGATGCTTCTCAAAAGCATTACAGATAATTGGGATATGAACTATGTTAGTTCAATAATTCAATTATATCACTTCAAATATATAAAGCAAAATCGCTAAAATAAATCATGTTGGTCACCTTCGCGCTTAATCTCTTTTGAATTTTCTATGAAAGAACTAAAAAGAGGGTGAGGTCTTTCAGGCCTTGATTTGAACTCTGGATGAAACTGACTGCCTATCATAAATGGATGATCAAAAATCTCAGTAATTTCAACAAGCTTATTATCTGGAGATGTTCCTGATATCAACATTCCATTTTCATTGAATTCTTCTCGGAATTTATTATTAAATTCATATCTATGCCTATGCCTCTCGTTAATACTAGATTCTTTATAAACCTTCATAGCAACCGTGTTTTCTTTTATTACGCACGGATATGAACCTAATCGCATTGTCCCTCCAGTTGAGTGCAGCTCTTCTTGACCTGGCATAAATGCAATCACAGGATTTTTTGTATTAGGATCAATTTCGAGAGAATTGGCATCATTAATTTTTAGTACATTTCTAGCATATTCTATAACCATTATCTGCATACCAAGGCATAGACCTAAATATGGAATTTTTTTTGTTCTTGCATATTCAGCTGTTTTTATCATCCCTTCAAGGCCTCTATCTCCAAAACCTCCTGGTATTATTATTCCTTGTGCTTTAGATAAAAAATTACTAATTTCTGAAGATTCAAGTTCTTCAGCTGAAATCCATGAAATTTTAGCTTTGTGTTCATGCATTATTGCAGCATGATTTAGGGCTTCTATAACCGATAAATATGAGTCTTTTAACTCGACATATTTCCCTACTAAAGCAATCTCAACTTCAGGGTTATTATCTTGTTGTATGAGTGTGATTTTTTCCCATGATTTGAAATCGGGAGTAATTTGGTCACAAGAAAAATAATCCATCAAAATTTTACCCAAACCTTGATTTTCGAGATGTAATGGAACTTGATAAACACTGTTTAAAGTTGGTAAATCAATTACCGCTTGATAATCAACATCACAGTATAAGGATATTTTTTTTCTTTCATCTTCGCCTATTGGAAAATCAGCACGGCATAATATTGCATCAGGCTGAATACCCATTGACCGTAAAGTATTAACACTATGTTGCGTAGGTTTTGTTTTTAATTCATTACTAGCACCTAGATATGGAAGAAGAGTCAAGTGTATATAAAAGGTATCATCTCTACCAACACTATTTCTTACTTGGCGAATAGCCTCTAAAAAAGGTTGACCTTCTATATCTCCTACAGTACCACCAACCTCAACAATTATTACGTCTGCTTCTGATTTTTTTGAGAGATTAATAATTTTATCCCTTATAAGATTAGTCACGTGAGGTATAGTCTGTATTGTTCCTCCAAGATATTCACCAGATCTCTCCTTTGATATTACTTCAGAATAAATTTGCCCTGCTGTAATATTTGAATACTGAGTTAATTCAACGTCTATAAATCTTTCATAATGGCCGAGATCAAGATCTGTCTCACTTCCATCGTCTGTTACAAAAACTTCTCCATGTTGATATGGCGACATAGTACCAGGGTCAACATTTAAGTAGGGGTCAAGTTTCATTACAGATACAGTCAAATTTCTACTTTTGAGCATTTTACCAATAGAAGCAACGGCAATCCCTTTTCCAAGGGAACTTACAACTCCTCCAGTAACAAAAATAAATTTACTCAAAAATCTCCATTGTAAAATACTATAGGGGGAAATAAGAAAAAATTTACGGTAAACTTATTATCCCGACCAAGTTTAAAAAAACTCTTACGGAATTTTATTCTAGTTATAAATGGCATATATTGTCAATATTGAAATACTATTCAATATAAAGTTTAATAAGCATTTTTAGTTTCCTTATTTTTCAGAATCTAATATTATTAATATTGATATTATTTGATATTATTTAATTTAAAAAATTATTACTATGAACGAACTTACAAAAGAAGAAATACTAAAAATTAGCAAACTATCTTATCTAGACTTGACTGAAGAGGAAATTGAAAAACTCCAAAAAGAACTAAGTGATATTATTAGATATTTCACACTACTCAACAATATAGATACCAAAAATACTGAAGTTACAGGACATACCACTCAAGCAAAATCAGTAATGAGAGAAGATAAAGCTCATCCTCCGCTAAATACAGAAAAAGTAATTAATAATGCACCTCGGACTGATGGAAAATTTATTAAGGTTCCCCCTGTACTTGAGTAAAGGATACAATTAGTAATGAATTTCATAACTGCTAAAGATTTGAGTACAAAATTTTCTAAAAAAGAGATTTCTTCTTATGAAATAACTAAAATGACTTTTGAAAGAATTTCAGAATCAAAACTTAACACTTACATTAGCACCTGCAAAGATTTAGCATTGAAAGCCGCAAAAGAAGCCGATAAAAAATTTGATGAAAATAGCAGTGAGATAACTCCATTAACTGGAGTACCTGTAATGATTAAGGATAATATTTCTACAAAAAACATCGAAACTACTGCTGCTTCAAAAATTCTAAAAGGATATATCCCTCCATTTGATGCAACAGTAGTTAAGCAACTTAAAAACGCCGGTGCTGTAATTTTAGGTAAAGGTAATATGGATGAATTTGCTATGGGGTCTTCAAATGAAACCTCTGCATATGGCCCAGTTCTAAATCCATGGGATACTAATAAAGTACCTGGAGGTAGTTCTGGCGGTGCAGCTTCAGCTGTTGCAGCAGGAGAATGTTTTGTTGCGCTCGGATCGGATACAGGAGGGAGTATAAGGCAACCTGCTTCTTTGTGCGGTGTTGTTGGTATGAAACCAACATATGGGCTTGTAAGCAGATACGGATTAATTGCTTTTGGAAGTTCATTAGATCAAATCGGTCCAATAACAAGATCTGTTGAAGATTGTGGTAATTTACTAAATATTATCGCCCAACAAGATTCAATGGATGCGACTTCAGTAAACTCCCCTTACGAAAATTTCACTGAAGATATTTATAAAGAAATAAAAGGAATTAAACTCGGTGTTCCAAAGGAATATATTACTGAAAATATTGACTCATCAGTTAAGGATAATTTCTTACAGTCACTAGAGGTATTAAGTGATTTAGGTGCTAATATCGAAGAAATATCTCTTCCTCTTACAGAATATGCACTAGCAGTTTATTATATTATTGCACCCTCAGAAGCATCAGCTAACTTGTCTAGATTTGATGGTGTAAAATACGGATTAAGTGTAAAAAATGCCAAAAATTCATCAGAATATATGCGAGAAGTTAGAGGAAATGGGTTTGGAGATGAAGTAAAGAGAAGAATTTTGATAGGAACATATGCCCTTTCCTCTGGATATTATGATGCTTACTACAAAAAAGCTCAGCAAGTAAGAACTTTAATTATCAAAGAATTTAATGATGCTTTTAAAAATTTTGATGCTTTAGTCACACCTACTTCTCCAATATTAGCATTCGACTTGGAGTCAAAAAATAATAACCCGCTAAGTATGTATATGAATGATATTTGTACAATACCTGCAAATATAGCTGGTCTTCCTGCCATCTCAATACCTTCAGGAATAAGTAAAAATTTACCAATAGGACTCCAATTTATAGGGCCTCAATTTGGAGATAAAAAAATTCTTCAGATAGCTTCTAATTTTGAAAAAGCTACTGATTGGCATAAATTAAACCCTTTATGATGATTAAACATTTATATATTGGAAGAAATTTGTACAAATTATTATTTGTTATTTTTCTAGCATTATTTTTATTTATTAGCTGTGAAGATAGATCTAAAAAAAATTATGACAGAAATGATTTCATACCCATAGCAGGACCTCCTCCTATGCCAATGATTTTTGAAGGTAATTTTTCTATATGTAAGACTAAAATTTTATTTTTTTGCCTAAAGTACGAACCTGGACCAGAAAACTTAGTCATATATGGAGAGATTGTTCATGGAAGTTCTCCCATATCAAGAACTTTGAATGGAAAATACATGCATATTATTTTAGGTCCTGTAAGTATTGATGATGAAGAAAAAAAAGAAGTGAATTTTTATCTAAGTAATGGAGAAAAAGATAATGTCAAAGCAAATGAGACCTGGAAATTTTCTGAACGGTTATCATCTCCTACAACTATTTATCTTGACTTATCATTTGATAGACTACCTAAATAAGGTAAATAATTATGATAAGACAACTTAATGGTAAATCTCCGAAAATACATAAATCTGCTTTTATAGCAGAAAATGTTTACATAGTGGGTGATGTTGAAATTCAAAAGTATGCAAGCATATGGCCTGGAGCTGTTATACGTGCTGATGCTGGAAAAATAATTATAGGCGAAGGAACAAATATTCAAGATAATTCTGTTATACATTCAGATGCAGATGCAGAAATTCAAAGTTATACTACCATAGGTCATGGTGTAATTTGTCACGCAAGATTTGTAGGAAAAAATTGTTTACTTGGTAATGGATGTATTATTAATAATGATGCATCTATTGGAGAAAATTCTCTTGTTGCATCAGGGAGTGTTATTACAAATAATGCAACTTTCGAACCCAATTCATTAATTAGGGGGGTACCGGGAAAAAGAATTGGGAAGGTTAATGAAAAGCATATCAATATGATAAACACAGCAACTCAAGCGTATATTGATAGAATTACTATTTATACCAAATCTTCACTAAATGTGAATAAATAATCACATCTTTTCAGGCTTACTCATTCCCATAATTTCTAATATATAACCTAAAGCTTGTTTTGAATTCTCCACTAATCTCAATCTAGATGCAGATAAATCTTTTTCTTCTTCTTTTTCTGAAATAACTCTACAAGACTCATAGAATTTTTGTAATAATTTTGCAAACTCCATAGAAAAATTAGTAATGTGGTGTGTTTGACGCATCTGGGCACATTTTAAAATTATTTCTGGCAGCTGTATAAGTTTCTTGATAAGATTTATCTCATCTTTATGCGTAAGAATATTCAGATTAGCATTTGAGAAATTAATTTGTTTTATTTCTGCAGATCTAATTATTGAACACATTCTTGCATAGGCATATTGAACATAATAAACTGGGTTTTCTGAGGATTGTAATTTAGCTAATTTGAGATCAAAATCCATTTGTGTATCGGGCGAGCGACTAAGAAAAATAAATCTACATGCGTCTACTCCTACCTCATCGATCAATTCATCTATCGTAACAAGAACATTATTTCTTTTGCTAAATTTCAAACTATTTCCATCATTTTTAAAGTTAACAATTTGATTGAGAATAATTTCAAGTTTTTGATTATTTATTTCAAAAGCCTTCAAGATGCTGTACATTCTAGAAACGTGTGAATGATGATCAGCTCCCCATATGTTTATTACTTTATCAAATTTTCTTATAAGGAATTTATTATAGTGATAAGCTAAATCTGTTCCGAAATACGTTGGTCCTCCATCATCACTTCTAATTAAAACAATATCGTCCTCTAATCCAAGTTTAGTACCCTTAAACCATTTTGCTCCATCTTTGAGAAAAACTAAATCATCTTCTGATAATTTTTTAATAATTTTTTGAAAAAAATTATCTTCCAACAATTTGCTTTCATTGAACCATGAATCAAATTCTACATTTAATTTTTCTAATGTTTTTTTAATATTATTAATAGTAATTGATAAGGCTAATGATGTGATTTTTTCCAGGTTTTTTGAATTAAGATCAGAACCTTCTGACAAGTTTAATTCTTTTATAACATTTTTTGCTAGATCTATTAAGTATTCTCCAGGATAGCTTATATTTACAATTTTGTAATTTTCATTAATGATCTCTTTGACTCTTTCGATTAAAGAGTGATTAAATAATCGCATTTGATTGCCAGCATCATTTATATAATATTCTCTCTCAACGTCATAGCTAGATAATTCCAAAATTTTAGATAATGAACTACCAATTACAGCACCTCTGGCATGACCAACATGAAGAGGACCTGTAGGATTGACACTAACAAACTCAAGTTGTAATTTTTGTTTTCTTCCATAGTTATTTTTAAAATAATCTAAGCCTTGACTTTGAATTTTTTTTAATTCATCATAAAAATAATCATTATTTATAAAAAAATTTATAAAACCTGGATTAGCAAAAGTAACGTGATTTATAGCTTTATGTGAACAAATATTTTCAATTATTATCTCTGATATTTTTTGTGGTGACATTTTGCATATTTTTGCCAAAATAAGAGGTAAGTTTGTACTGAAATCACCATGTTCAGCAATTTTTGGCCTATCGATAATTACATCAAAATTATCAATATTTGGTAGTTTCTTAGAAACTTGTGATTCAATTATGGAGTTTGAAACTAACTGTGAAAGTAATTTTTTTATTTTCATTAAATGTAAAATTTCCTACATGATTTACCAATAAATATTAACTTAATTAAATTTTCTTGTTGAAGTGATATATGAGTTAATCATATTACTCCCACAATTTATCGGAGACATAATTTTCAATAGCCAAATTGGCAAGTGTATGACTTTGTAGAAACTCCTATTTATTTTTATACGCTTATAATGATACTAGATTTTACTTAAAAATAAACTTAGATTTTTTATACACAAAATAAATAAAAAAATAACATGAAAAAAATTTATCACAAAGAAAGTATTAGATTCATTAATAAAATGTTAATAGAAAATAAAACTACTATACATGAAATTTTAGATAAATCATTTGAAAGAATAAATAAATATAACCCATCTACAAATGCTTGGATTGAGGTCTGGATTGAAGAATCATATCGGATAGCAAAAGAATTACAAAAAAACAAAACCGAAAAATTAAAAAACCCTTTATTTGGTATACCAATTGGACTTAAGGATTTGATTGATTTCAAGGGTAAAAACACCTCACAGGGAATTAATAATTATAATTGTATCTCAGATGAACATGCTTCAATAGTAAAAAAAATATTAGATTTAAAAATGATTCCTATCGGAAAACAAAATCTTGTAGAAATCGCCCTTGGAATAACTGGTCATAACCCTTCTTTGGGTAATATTAATAACCCTATAGATTTAAATTTTATCCCTGGAGGTTCTAGCTCTGGTTCAGCTGTCTCAACGGTTACAGGTATGACTCCTATATCATTAGGTACTGATACGGGAGGTTCTGTAAGAATACCCTCTGCAATGTGTGGTGCTGTTGGGTTTAAACCAACATATGGAGTTCTAAACTTAACAGGCGTAAAAACTCTTTCTGAGTCATTAGATCATCTTGGAATAATCACCAATTATGTTGAAGATAATAAACTTTTCTTCAATATAATCACAGATAATAATAAAGATATAAAACCTGAATTTTCAAAATTAAAAGTTGCAATACCTTTAAATAAAAGATTCCAAAATATATCGTCTAAATTTGTTAATGAACATTTTGAAAAATTTTTAAGTATGCTTGTTAAAAATAATATAGAAATTGAATATATTAACTTACCATGGATAGATCAAGCTAGAAAAATAACTCTAGATATACTCTTAGCTGAGGCATATCAAAATCATAAAATAAAATATTCTGATAAAAAAGTAAGTAAATATATATACAACAGATTATCTATTGGGAAAAATATTTCTGAGGGAAAAGTAAATTCAGCCAAATTTAGGAAACAATCATTTACTAGAAAAATGGAAAAGATTTTGACTAAATATGACGCAATAGTTAGTCCAACAATACCCATAAAAACACCAAAAATTTCTGACTCTGATCCATCTAAATCAGAAAATAAAGATAAATATGGACTTATAGCTGAATTTACTAGTATATATAATCTTACAGGCCAACCATCTATTACCATACCATTTGGGAAAGATAATAATAGTTTACCAATGGGAGTCATGATTTCTGGCAAAAAAAATTCAGATATAAAAATTCTCAATATAGCTAAATTTTTTGAGAATCTAATAATCGAGAATGAAAAATAAACTAAATAGATATATTTCTAGAAAATCAACATTAAATAGGAGAGGGTTTGCGTGTGTTGGATTATCAAATCCTCAAGATGGAGTTAATATTGGGCATGCCCTAAGAGCAGCATTGTGTTTTGATGCGAGATTAGTAATAATTGAGAACCCTGGTAAAAATATTAATATAAAAAAATTGCTTACGGACCCAGGAAAAGCATACAGGCATATACCAATAATTACGACAAAAAATATATTAGATATAATTCCTACAGATTGCGAAATCATTGGTGTAGAATTAGATCCCGAATCTATTGATATAAAAAAATTCTCTCACCCAGAGAGAGCTTGTTATATTTTTGGTCCTGAAAATGGATCAATAAGTAAAAAAATCCTAAACAAATGCGATTCAATTATAAGTATTCCAACAACAATATCACTAAATTTAGGGATGACTGTAAATATCACAATGTACGATAGATTACTAAAATCAGATTAATTATGAAAAAAATTAAACCTAATAAAATTTTTTATGGTTGGTACATCGTTGCAGCCTCATCCTTAAATAATGGAATTGCTGGATCTGTACATTGGAAAGGTTTTACAGTTTTCTTTATTCCTATTTCACAAAGTTTAGGTTTGACCTCAGCACAAACAGCAATACCATTCGCCTTATCTAGAGCTGAAAATGGGATTCTTGGCCCAATTACAGGGTGGTTGTTGGATAAGTATGGAGTAAAGAGATTAATGATAATTGGAACTATTGTTACTGGAATAGGATATATTCTTCTCTCATTTGCCACTACATTCATGAGTTTCTTAATAATATATTTGTTTGTCATTTCTTTAGGTTCAAGTACAGCTTTTATGCAGGCTTCTATGGCTGGGATAAATAAGTGGTTCATACGAAAAAGAGGTATTGCTATGGCCATCAATAATGCAGCTTTTAGATTAGGTGGTGCTATATTGGTACCTTTATTATCTATTTCTGTACTTAATCTAGGGTGGGAGAAATCATCTATGATTGTAGGAATTATGATTATTGTAATTATAATGCCCTTATCTTTTGTTTTCAAAAAATCTCCTGAGTCTATGGGACTACACCCTGATGGAGAAAAAATAACTTCCAAAGATAAAGATTCTAAAATTTTGTCTATCGATGATTGGACTACCAAGGAAGCAATGAAAACAAAAGCCTATTGGTTATTAGTTTTTGCAACTATGTTTAGAATTGCCGTTCACGGAACAATATTTTTACACTTTATACCTATATTGGTTTGGAAAGGAGAATCTCAACAGGCTTCAGCAAACCTAATTGGGCTACTAGCTCTATTTTCTGTTCCCTTAATTATAATTTTTGGTTGGCTCGGAGATAAATATGGCAGACCAAAACTACTTTTACTCTGTTACAGTGCAGCTGCATTATCATTATTTCTCTTAAATCAAGCAGATACAACAATGACAATTTTTCTAGCTTTATTACTGTTCAGTGGATCTGAAATTGGGTCTGGAATGAATTGGTCATTAGTTGGTGATTTTTTTGGAAGAAAAAACTTTGCAACAATAAGGGGAACAATGGCACCAATATATAATATTTCATTATTTACAATGCCAATTTTGGCAGGTTGGATTAAAGATACAACTGATTCCTATGAAATTGTTCTGATATCAGGCTCAATAATGCTTCTCGTATCAGCAATAGTATTTAGTTTACTAAAAAAGCCTACAAAAAATAATGGTCGGGGCGACAGGATTTGAACCTGTGACCTCTGCACCCCCAGTGCAACGCGCTACCGAGCTGCGCCACGCCCCGTAATTTTCTATTTTATGAATTATTATAAGTTATTATTTCATATATTGAATTGATACAATTATATTAATAAAAATTATTTAAGAATTAATATTATGAATACAATACTTTTAGACTCTAAAACATTATTAGATAGAATAGAACAAATTGTGAGGCGTCTTTGACCTCGCTAAATTAAGTAATGATATTAGAGAGTTTGAGGATAAAATAAATAAAGAAAATTTTTGGGATGACTCAAATAAAGCTCAAAAACTAATGCGGCAACTGTCATTTATGAGATCAGAATTTTCAAAATGGAGCGACATTAAAGAACAAATTCATACTAATTACAGCCTAATTTTAATCGCTAATGAAGAAAATGATGAAGAATATATCAATCTATTAGATAAAGAACAAAAAATACTAGAAAATAATCTAAATAATTTAGAAATAGAATTACAATTACGTGATGAATATGACAAAAGCTCAGCATTATTATATGTAAAGCAAGGTTCAGGTGGAGTTGATGCCCAAGACTGGGCTGAAATATTATTAAGAATGTATCGTAGATGGGCAGAAACAAAAAATTATAAATTAGATATTTTAGATATAACATCAGGTGACGAGGCAGGTATAAAAAGTGCAACATTAAAAATAGAAGGTGACTTTGCATACGGTTACTTAAAATCTGAAAAGGGAACTCATCGTCTTGTTCGGTTATCTCCATTCGATACAGATCACAGAAGACACACAAGTTTTGCCTTGGTAGAAGTATTACCAGAAGTAGATAATGATGAAGAAATAAAAATAAACTCTGATGATATTAGAATAGATGTTTTCAGAGCAAGTGGTAACGGTGGGCAAAGTGTACAGAAAAATTCAACAGCTGTTAGAATAACTCATCTTCCAAGTAAAACTGTTGTATCAGTTCAGAATGAAAGATCACAATTTCAAAATAAAGAAGTTGCATTGAAAATCTTACATTCTAGACTCCTTAATATAAAGCTTGAGGAACAAGAAAAAGAGAGACAAAAAATCAAAGGGGAACATATTGCTGCAGAATTTGGAAGCCAAATAAGAAGTTATATTTTACATCCTTATAAAATGGTTAAAGACCATAGAACAAATTTTGAAACTAAGGATGCTGAATCTGTATTAGATGGAAAAATAGATGATTTTTTGAAATCATATCTTAATTCAAAAATTAAATAGGAGAAAAAATGAAAAAAATAAATCATTTGATTTTAATATTTTCAATTATAATATTATTTAGTTGTAGCTCAAATGACAATCAGAAACTTGATCCCGACTGTGAGACAGATGCAAAATCTAATGAAACCTTAGATTTAAATTCTCGTAGCAATGTCGCACCTTCTTTATTAGAAAATTCACAGAACTCTATTAATGATAAGTTTGGTGGTGAAATTACCTTATTATGGTCAGATCCTCCAACTTTAGATCCTCACTTAATAACTGATAACACTGCTATTGGCATTGCAGTTGAAATTTATTCTGGCTTAGTAAAATTAAGCTCGAAAGAAAACACTCCTGTTGTACCTGATTTAGCAGAGTCTTGGAGTGTTAGTGAAAATGGTAAAATATATGAATTTATTCTAAGGCCCAATCTAAAATTTTCAAATGGAGATAATCTAACAGCTGAAGATATAAAATGGTCATTGGAGAGAGCAGCTAATCCTAAAACAGGTTCTACTTTGGCTGAAGAATTTCTAGGAGATATTATTGGTATTCAAGATATTATAGATGGCAAAAAACTAACAACAGACGGAATCACTGTTCTAAATGAACGCTCAATAAGAATAGAACTAGATACTCCAAAAGCTTATTTTCTTGCTAAGCTTTCATATCCTACTTCTTTTATTTTAAATAAAAATAATGTTGAAAATAACAATAATAATTGGCTTGAATCACCAGTAGGAACAGGCCCATTTATACTTGATACCTATACTGTTGGGAAAGAAATAATTTTAAAAAGAAATGATTTTTTTTGGGATAGGAAAGCATATTTAGAAAAAGTTATACTTAATCTATCAGGTGGAGTTCCTATGGCAATGTATGAAAATGACGAAATTGATATCACGGGTATATCATTAGCTGATTTGGAGAGAGTAGAAGATAAGTGTTCAAATTTGAATAGTGATTTAGTTATAGTACCTCCAAGACACGCAATAAGTTATATAGGGTTTAATGTGAATAAGCCACCATTTGATGATATCAAGTTTAGACAAGCACTAAATCATGCAATAGATAAACAATTAATTGCTGATCAAGTTTTTTCAAATTTAGTGACTCCTGCAGATGGAATTATACCTCCAAATTTCCCTGGATATTCTGAAAAAATCAAATCACTAGATTTCAATTTAGATAAAGCAAAATCGTTACTTGCTGAATCAAAATATGCTTCATACACTGATAATAGTTCGAGTAGTCTAGATACAAGTAAAATACCAAGAATCACATTAACTATACCTGGTACAGGTGGTTCACCTGGGCTCACGACAGAAGTAATTACAGATATGTGGAGAGAAAATTTAGGTGTAAATATAAATATCCAACAGGTTGAATGGGGAACATATCTTCAAGACTTACATAAAGGTCGTTTACAAGCATGGAGCGGACTAAGCTGGGAAGCTGATTACCCTGACCCACAAACATTTATAGATGTGTTGTTCAGATCAGACAGTTCTGTTAATTATGGAGATTATAGTAATAATAAAGTAGATAAACTAGTTTATGAAGCACAGTTAGAGCAAGATAATTCAAGAAGATTTAGTTTATATAATGAGGCAGAGCAAATAATTATTAGTGAGGCACCCTGGCTTCCTTTATGGTGGGGAACAGAATCTAAGTCATTAGTCAAACCAAGGATTAAAGATTTGAAGTTTTATCCAATTAGTATGTCTAGATTTAAGGATATATGGATAATAAATAACTAATGCTTATATATGTAGCTAAAAGATTATTGTGGGTGCCAATATTAATTATAATTTCAACTTTTTTTGTTTTTTTCATGGGAAGTATTGCTCCAGGCGATCCAGCAGAATTAAAACTTGGTAATAAAGCCACTCCAGAAAGAATAGAAAAATTACGAAATGAAATGGGATTAAATGAACCATTGGGTTCTCAATATATTAAATATATGAAGAATGCCATTAAGGGCGACTTTGGTGAAAGCTATGCATACTCAGATAAAAAAGTAAGTGAAATCATTGGTCCAAAATTAATTGTCACATTACAACTAAACCTAATTGGATCAATATTAGCCATATTTATAGGTTTACCCTTAGGTTTTTATTCTGCCAAAAATCATAAGACTATATTAGATCCATTGATAGTTCTTAGCAGTCTAATAATTTATGCAATTCCTATTTTTCTCACTGCACCATTACTAATTTTATTTTTTGCAGTATATCTTAATTGGGTTCCTGCATCTGGATGGGATGGTCTTTTTTCATACTCTGCTATTCTTCCAGCTTTGACAATCGGTATACCTGGGTCAGCAATATACATCAGACATATGAGATCTAGTACTTTAGATATAATTAATCAAGATTACGTGCGAACAGCTCATTCTAAGGGATTAAGAGATTTTCAAATTAACACAAAATATATTGCACGTAATGCTTTACTTCCTATAATAACTCTACTTGGCTTCACGATTGCTGGTATATTCACTGGTTCATTAATAGTAGAACTAATTTTTGGTATTCCTGGTGTAGCTAGACTTTCATTAGATGCAATTTATCAAAGAGACTTTCCGATATTAACTGCTTTTATTATGATAGGTTCAGTATCACTAATTGTTGCGAACTTAATTATAGATTTAGCTTACACCTTAGTAGACCCTAGAATAAGATTAAGCGAAAAAAATTGAATTTAATTAAAAATTTAAAACAAAAAATTTTACAACAGAAATTAATTTCTATTTGTATATTTTTTATTTTTTCAATTTATATTGTTGGAATATTTGCTCCAATAATTGCCACACATGACTACAATACAACAGATTTGTATAATACCCAAAGTTCTCCTTCAAGAGAAAATTTACTTGGTACAGATAAGCTTGGCAGAGATATTTTTAGCAGGTTAGTGTGGGGAATACAAACTACTGTAATAATAACTTTTTCTACTTTAATAACTGGTACATTATTCCTAGGCGTTTCAATGGGTCTAATAGGCGGATATTTTAGAGGTAAAATAGATATATTAATAATGCGTTTAGGTGAAGTAGTCTCATCATTTCCTGAAATCTTTTTAATAATTTTATTAGC
>MDSV01007136.1_pt1 | contig 17449 bp, 12 predicted proteins | sample 810851 | NCBI WGS metagenome assembly MDSV01 (sample SAMN05326640, study PRJNA326480) | marine metagenome | isolation source: seawater | place: Atlantic Ocean: North East | collected 2012 | reverse complement strand
TCTTCGGAGGGGTTTCCCCACTCATCGTATTCGAATGTGGTGAGAGGAATTGTGTCATCGAGCATGGTGGTGACCACGTCAACGAAAGGAACATCGGCAATGAGACCTCGGAACAGATTGGGACGCATGTTGGCGACGGCCCCAATCAGCAGTCCTCCTGCGCTACCTCCTCCTGCGAACAGTCGATCCGGATCGGCGTATTGTTCCTTGGCGAGGTGCTCAGCACAGGTAATGAAGTCCGTAAAAGTGTTCTTCTTTTTCATGAGCTTACCGTCCTCGTACCACCGTCGACCGTGCTCCTGTCCACCGCGAACATGGGCGATCGCATAGACGAATCCACGATTGATCAAACTCAACATGGTGCTGCGAAACCCGGCCGACATACTAGAGCCGTAGGAGCCGTAACCATAGAGATACAGGGGAGCAGTTCCGTCGCGCTTTACACTCTTGTGGTATACGAGCGAGATGGGAATTTTTGTGCCATCCTTGGCTGTGGCATCCAGTCGCTCGGTGCGGTAATTATCGCTGTCAAATCCGCCGAGGACCTTCTGCTGCTTGAGAAGAGACTTTTGCCGGGTCCTCATGTTGTAATCAAACGTGCTGTCGGGAATCCTCATCGATTCAAAACTAAAGCGTAGAATTTCCGTGTTCATTTCAACATTTACCCCGAGTGATGCGGAGTAAGCTGGCTCCTCGAAGTCGACTTCATGCCATTGTCCTTCTGCGTTACGTATGCGGATCCGGTTCAAGGCATTGCGCCGTTCCGTCACCACCAGATAGTCGCGAAAGACCTCGACGCTGCTCAGGTAGACATCATCGCGCGAGGGGATGACCTCCTCCCAGTTCTTCTCAGCCGTATGCTCTAGGGGACTACTCATCAGCCTGAAGTTGGGAGCCTCCTTGTTAGTGCGGATGAGAAACCGGTCGTCCACGTGGTCGATGCTGTATTCCAGGTTGCGGCGGCGGGGGCTGAAGATTCGGGGCTTGTCACCAGGCCGGTCCGCCTCGATCAGAAGAAATTCATCGGAGAGTGTTTGGCTGGACCCAATTACGATAAAACGGCCGGACTTGGTCTTGTAGACGTAGCATCGGAAGGTTTCATCCTTCTCCTCAAAAACCAGAACATCATTCTGCACCGGGGACCCCAGGACATGCTTGTACACTTGGTAAGAGCGTAGAGTTTCGGGGTCTTGACGCGTGTAGAAGACCGTTTTGTTATCATTAGCCCAGGCATGATTGCCCGTCACGTGTTCCAGTTTGTCGGAAAGGATCTCTCCGGTGACAAGGTTCTTGAAGCGAAGGGTATAGATCCGGCGGCCCCGGGTGTCGGTTGAGAAGGCTACGATTTCCTCGTTACTGCTCAGTTCTCCCGTGCGGTGACGGTAGAACTTATGTCCTTTTGCCATGGAAGGGATATCGAACATGATCTCTTCCTTTTTCGTTCCGACGCGTCGTCGACACGAGAGAGGGTAGGAGTCGCCTTTGCGGTAGCGCCGGTAGTACTCGTAATTTTTTTCACGGTAGGGAACAGATGAGTCATCCTGGACGATTCGCCCGACGATTTCATCGAAGAGGTTCTTCTGCAGGTCCTCCGTTTCCCTGAGCATATGGGAGGTGTAGTCATTTTCCTCCTGAAGGTAGGAGATGACGTCGGGATTTTCCCGGTTCCTTAGCCAGTAATAGGGATCATCGCGGGTGTGGCCATGGGGAGCAACAACTTGGTGGGGAATGCGCTTGGCGCTTGGCGGAATGGGATCAGCCATAACAAGATGGGGGAGAAAGGAGCCGAGGATGAGGAGAAACCGGCCGGGGGAGTTCATGGTTAGACTGTAACCTCTGGGTCAAGTGAGCGATCGGAGGCTTGTTACCGGAGGACTGGAGCGCTAAGTGGAGGGCAGCAAACTTATCTTGAGCCGATGCCAAACCCTTGGACTGGAAAAGGAAATCCCTACACGAGGGAAGAAGTGATCGAGCGCCTGAGGGATACTCTGGGGCGGGGAGAGCCTATTATTGCAGCAGGTGCCGGAACGGGGATTAGTGCCAAGTTTATTGAGAAAGGGGGAGCGGATCTTATCATCATTTATAATTCGGGTCGTTTTCGAATGGCTGGCCATGGATCTACGGCAGGGCTCATGGCCTATGGGGACGCCAATGCAGTCGCGATGGAGATTGGAGAGTTCGAGGTTCTTCCTGTCGTGGAAGAGGTGCCGGTTATCTGTGGAGTGCATGGGAGCGATCCCCGGCGGCGGATGTGGCATTTTCTCGGTCAGGTTAAGGAGATGGGTTTCAGCGGGGTGAATAACTTTCCCACTCATTCAATCGTGGATGGAAAGTTCCGGCAGATTCTTGAGGAGACTGGGATGAGCGTGCAGAAGGAAGTCGACATGGTTGGGTTGGCGCGTCGCATGGATCTTTTCTCCATTGTCTATGTGGGTTCGCCGGAGGAAGCCCGGGACATGGCAGAAGTGGGCGCCGATGTCATCATTGCGCATGTGGGAACGACCATTGGAGGATCGATTGGAGTCGTGGAGGCGGCCATGACACTTGAGGAGGCGGCGGCGAGGACGCAGAAAATTATCGAGGCAGGGAAAACGGTAAGGGATGATGTGATCTACCTCAGTCACGGTGGTCCGATCTCCAAGCCGGAAGATGCGGCCTACATTAACGAGCATACCGATACGGTAGGGTTCGTTGGAGCCTCCAGTCTTGAGCGGATGGCAATTGAAGGGTCTCTCACCAATCTTACGAGGGAATTCAAGTCGATCCCGGTCAAGCGGAAGTAGCAATGTCAGCCATCGCAGTTCTCGGAACTCTTGATAGCAAGGGCGCTGAGCATGCCTTCGTGGCGGAGCAAATCCGTTTGCGAGGGCACGAGGTCCTCCTGATTGATGTTGGGACAGGTGACGATCCAACGGTAGATCCGGGTGTAAGCCGCTTTGAAGTAGCGGCGTCTGCGTCCGTTGACCTGCAGACAGTTCTCGATCGGAAGGACCGGGGAGAATGTGTGGCTGCGATGACTCGTTCTGCACCGGTGCTTCTTGCTCAACTCGTGGCAGAGAAACGAATTAGTGGAGTAATATCGCTCGGAGGAGGAGGGGGTACAGCTATCGGCACTGCAGCCATGAGGGCACTCCCGACTGGGTTTCCCAAGGTTATGGTTTCGACTTTGGCGAGCGGAAATACCTCTCACTATGTGGGCACTCGGGATATCGTCATGATTCCCAGTGTGGTGGATATTTCGGGATTGAATCGTGTTTCGCGTACTATCTTTACACGAGCTGCTGGGGCCATCTGCGGAATGGTTGAGAGTAAGGTGAATGTCAGTAATTCGCGTCCGACTGTTGTAGCCAGCATGTTTGGTAATACCACGGATCTTGTCTCGATGGCTCGCGAGCAACTGGAAGCGGCTGGTTACGAAGTGCTGGTCTTTCACGCCACTGGAATGGGGGGCAGAACCATGGAGTCTCTCATCGAAAGTGGAATGGTTGCTGGAATCCTCGACGTAACTACCACCGAATGGGCGGATGAACTGGCTGGTGGAGTATTGACTGCCGGTCCTAATCGCCTTGATGCAATGACCAAGGCGGGAGTGCCTGCGGTCCTCGCGCCTGGGTGCCTTGATATGATCAACTTTGGCGAGAGAGACAAGGTTCCTTCTCGATTCAGGAACCGAGCTATCTACGAGCACAATCCTCAGGTAACTCTTGTGCGGACCAGTCCGGAAGAATGTGGCCAGCTGGGTAAGATTCTTGCTGAGAAGGCCAATGCTAACAAGGCGCCTACGTCGATTCTCATTCCTACTCAGGCCGTCAGCGTGATTGGTGCCCCGGGCGGGGTGTTTCACAGCCCAGAAGCGGATGCGAAGCTTTTTGAGGCGATCCGGGCAGAATCTGCGGTTGAGGTTCTGGAGCTTCCGGTCGAGATTAACAGCGAGGAGTTTGCGACAGCGTGTGTGAAGACGCTGCTGAGCTTAATGAGTAGGCAATCATCCTGTGATCGAGCCTGAGGAGCCCGGCTCCTGGTCAATTGAAGAGGGCGTTTCGATTCTGATGTAACCTGCTCTCGACAGGTCTTCCGATCCTGCACAAGGTGAGAGAGTCATGAACCAATTGCCTGCCTTGTCCGGGGTGATTCTCCTCGCCCTTCTGCCTGCCACTGCCGATCATCACAAGGTTACAGGTCCCGAGGTTCTCTTTGATGGGAAGACTCTGGAAGGCTGGAATGTCAATAAGGGTGAGGGCAGGTGGTGGAAAGTATCGGGAGGGGCAATCGAGGGGGGCTCGCTGACGGAACACGTTCCACACAATACTTTTTGCGTCTCTAACAAGTCGTATGGCGACTTTGAGTTGAATTTGAATTTCAAGATTACACCAGTGAAGGGAGGTATTAATTCCGGTATTCAGATCCGGAGCCAGCGTATTGCTGATCATCACGAGATGATTGGCTATCAGGCGGATGCTGCGAAGAATTACTGGGGAAAGATTTACGATGAATCACGTCGCCGTAAAGTCATCTCCGAGCTCCTGAACCCTGAAGCTCTGGCCAAGGCTGTGAAGGCAGACGGGTGGAATCATTACCGTATTGTCTGTGAGGGGCCTCGCATCCGCATGTGGCTGAACGATGTAGCCTGTGCGGATTACGTTGAGAAGGACCCTAAGATCCCCCTCGAGGGCCATATCGGGCTGCAGGTACATGGGGGAGGAACCCTTACGGTGCATTTTAAGGATATTACCATACAGGAATTGTCTTCGTCGAAGAAGCGGTAGAATGGGGGTGAGGGGGCCTGTCTGCCGATCTTCGCGTTTCTGAGTTTCGGGCTGCACGGAGCGTTCTCCTGAGTTTTTCCTAGCCAGCCGGGGACAGCTAGCGGTTCAGGATCAGATAGCGGTGATACAGGTAGAGCTCACGAAGCGTAAAGTGAGTTCGGGACTTCAAGGACTGAAACCGGGATGTTCTTGTGCCGGAAGGTGAGGCCTCGAGGCCTTGCCTTCGTGCGATCAATACCCCGCGCTTGAGGTGCCACGGATCACTTACAATCAGTGCGCTCCGGAAATTCTGTTGGGCCAGAATCTTCCCGGCCTCCTCAAGGTTCTGAATGGTGGTAGTGGACTGCCCCTCCATGAAGAGCGCGTGCTCAGGGATGTTCCGTTCGAGACAGTAGTGGCGGGCAACTTCGCCTTCTGAGTAGGGAGCTCCAGCACCTTTTCCGCCAGTCAGAACAAGAGCGCCAACACGACCCTCAAGGTAGAGCTTTATCGCATGGTTCAACCGCTCCTCAAAGACAGGAGAAGGTTTGTTGTGCCACGCAGCTCCTCCGAGGACGATCGCGCAGTCTGCGTTCTGGCCGTCATCCTGAAATCCATAACGGCTGATGCCAATGACCTGCCAGATGAGATAAAGAGCCAGAAAGCCGGAGGTGAAAGCTGTCAGGCGCAGTAGGAATCGACGTGAGCTAATTTTTTTTCGAGCAGGTCGGCTGCTGGATTCGGGAGGTTTTCCCGGTTCTGGATCGGAGCCATTGGCCTGATCTTTTCCCTGAACAGCACTCATCTTGATGGCCCTATCTTAACTGAGGTTGAAGCGATGGCTAGAAATCAGTCCCCCTCTCCAAAGTAATGGATCTCGAATTAGAATCCGGCATTCTTACTCCGTTGCAAGGATCCAAGAATGCCAATGGGTTTAGTTGTTGTGTAACCTTAATGGGCTTCCAGCCAGTTTTTCCCCGTCCCAGTATCGACTCTAACCGGAACACCGTGCGGAAGTGGTAGGGCGTTTTGCATGGCTTCGGTAATCTTGGGCGTCAAAATGTCCAGCTCCTCCTCGTGCAGATCGAAGACGAGTTCGTCGTGAACCTGCAAAAGCATCCGGCTCCGATATTCGCCGCTTTCGAGAATGTCCTGAACGCGGATCATGGCTATTTTGATCATGTCGGCTGCGCTACCCTGAATGGGGGTGTTGATGGCAGCTCTCTCTGCGTTACCGCGAACGGTGGCATTTGCGGAATTAATATCCCGAAGATAGCGCCTCCTTCCGGTGAGGGTTTCGACAAAGCCGGAACTCTTGGCCTCTTCCACGGTCGCATCCATATAGCTTTTCACTCCGGGATACTGTTCGAAGTAGGTGTTAATAATCTCACCTGCATCGGCTCTGGGAATTCCGAGCCTCTGTCCGAGGCCAAAGGCGGAGATCCCGTAAATGATGCCGAAGTTGACCATTTTTGCGGCACTACGCATCGCGGGCTCTACCTCCTCGAGGCTGACCCCATTCACCCGGGCGGCGGTCGCCGAGTGAATATCAACTTCCTGCTCGAAGGCTTCGATCATTCCTGGATCCCCGGACATGGCAGCCATGATGCGAAGCTCGACCTGTGAATAGTCCGCGGCAAAAAGAACGAAATGTCCTTTTCTGGGAACGAAGGCAGTGCGGATCTCACGACCAAGATCCGACCGAATAGGAATGTTTTGGAGATTGGGATCGCTGGAGGCTAGTCGGCCGGTTGCTGCTACTAGTTGGTGGAATTGAGTATGCACCCGGCTATCTTTCTCTGCCACCCACTCAGGGAGACGGTCGACATATGTCGACTTCAGTTTGCTAGCCTGACGGTAGGATAGAATGTCCGCAACAAAGGGGTGGTTCACCGCCAGAGCGGTCAAGGTCTGCTCGTCCGTGCGGTATTGGCCGGTGGCTGTTTTACGTGGCTTTTCAACAAGCTTCATTTCGCCGAAGAGGATCTCTCCCAGCTGTTTTGGAGAATTCAGGTTGAAAGCCCTTCCTGCCTGTTTGACCAGCGAGGCTGAGAGAATATCAATACGCTTCTGCATGGTTTCCCCGCAGGAGGACAGGACATCGAGGTCGAGGGCGATTCCTTCATCTTCCATCGCCACCAGAACTGGGAGAACTCTGGCTTCAATATCATAGAACACACGGTGCTGCCCTTTCTCTTCTAAGTCAGGACGCAGAAGGTTAGCGAGTTGAAGTGTCACATCGGCATCCTCGGCCGCATAGCGGGCCATTTTTTTCACAGGGATTGAGGCGACGTCCATAATGTCTTTTTCGGCAAAAAGGTCTCTCTGCCTGTTACCCTTTCCCGGTTCAGAGGAATCATTACCGGTCAGGTCGCTCAGCTTTATGGGACTATAACCGAGGAGAGACTCCGCGAGATAGTCCATGGAATGGCGTTGGTCCGGATGCAAAAGGGTGTGGGCGATTAGGGTGTCGAAGAGAGGCCCGTTGACCTCGACTCCATGATTGAGCAAAACGGCCAGATCGTATTTCAGGTTATGGCCAATTTTCTCGGCTGATCCGGTCAGGACTGGGCGGAAGATTTCCAAGGCTTCCTTGTCCGGGAGAGTTGCGTAAAAAGCAGAGCCTTCTTTCCAGCTGAATGAAATGCCAAGAATGATGGCGCTGAAGCGATCGAGGGAGGTGGTTTCAATGTCGAAGCAGAAAGTTTTCTGTTGCGCGAGATTTGCAGCCAGCTCGCGGCGTTCGCTGTCCGTCGAAACAAGAGTGTATTCCGGATCAAGGTCCTCAATCGTCTTGAGATTTGCGGTTAAGGTTTGGCCTCCCTTTTCTCCGACCGTGACTGATGAATGGCCGCGCCCAGTGACGAATTCCTTGCCGAAGAGACGCTTGCCAAGGGTATTGAATTCAAACTCGGTGAAGAGGGATTGGACTTCCTCATCGTCCCGCCCTTGCAAAGCAAGATCCTCAATAGAGGGCTCAACTGGGACGTCTCTTATGATGGTGGCAAGCTTGCGGGAGAGTCTTGCTTGGTCGGCGTTCTCAATGATGCGCTCCTGGAGCTTGCCTTTGAGAGAATCCGTATTCTCCAGAATTCGATCCACGGACCCCCATTCAGCGATAAGTTTCTTGGCGGTCTTCTCTCCGACTCCCGGAACGCCGGGAATGTTGTCAGAGGCATCTCCCATAAGACCAAGGATGTCGATCACCTGGTCGGGATGTTCAATTTGCCAGAGTTCTTTCAGCGCGGGGAGGTCTATGATCTCCCGCTCCTTGCCCTTTCTCCCAGGCTTCCACATGACGCAGTGCTCCGAAACGAGCTGGCCGAAGTCCTTGTCTGGAGTGACCATGAATGTTTCGAAGTGGCCTTCTTTCTCCGCATGGCTGGCGAGGGTTCCAATGATGTCATCGGCCTCGTAACCGTCGAGTTCCAGAATGGGGATTCTGAAGGCCTTACAGAGGCGTTTGATGCTGGGAAGGGCCGCTGCAAGATCTTCGGGCATTTCCTCCCTGTTGGCTTTGTATTCGGGATAGATCTGGTGGCGGGGCGTTGGTGCCCGGGTGTCAAAAGCAACGGCCAGATGCGTGGGTTTTTCGCTCTCAAGAATGGTAAGAATCGTATTCGTAAAACCATAGAGAGCGGAGCTGTTTACCCCTTTAGAGGTATAGATGGGACTCCGGATAAGGGCGAAATGCGCCCGATATGCCAGTGCCATACCGTCAAGAAGGAAGAGCCGTTGCATTCCAGAGGATCCCGGCCTGAGGTGCCGAGGTCAACGGTTTCCCCTAATTTGACAAATCGCCTAAAATAGCGCTTTATCCAAGGCAGACTTTTTCACTCCATGAACAAATACGCAATCTGGGCTGGCGCCATCATTCTCAGCTTCCTCGCGGGGCGCATTATGTATCTGCCCCTTAGCGGCTCCCTGCTGGCCAAGAGTACGTCCTCGGTGGCGCTGCCGCAGTCCATGCAAGAGGTAAAATTTGGAGCCGGTGGTAATGAGCTTCGGATCAAGATTAATCTGAGAACGATCAAGTCGAACGAGTGGCCAAAGACCGTCAAGCTGTCCAAGAGAGTCTATGTGTCCACGGGCGATAATGATCAGCAAACTGCCCTGGAAAAAGGAACGACGGTTGAAGTGCGCGATTTGGATGGAGAGAGTTACATCCTCAAGGTTTCCCCGGGGGGGCCTCTGGAGGGGATTGTCCCAATTGTGGAGACTGACTTTGCTCAGCAGGTTATAGCCTACAGGGCTCGGCGTCATTTTGGCGCGAGCACTGCTGTTGCGCAGAATGAGAAGCCCGCACCAGTGCCTCCGCCTACCTTGCCAGATGTGGTTGCAAATGACCCCGCGAAGGCTCCCTCTCCCGCGGCTCCGAATACTACCCCGGAGCCAAAGCCGGCTCCCGAACCTGCTCCAACTCCCGAGCCTGAGCCTGAGCCTGAGCCGGAACCTGCTAATCTGAATCCAGAGCAGATTGTCGCGGCTATGCAGGAGAGCGTTAAAGGGGGAGGAATCAAAGAGTTTAAGTTTGAACAGGTCGAGGGATGGAAAGCGGGTGAAGAGGAAAATGTGGATGGCGAGATGTACCAGACGGGACTCGCGGCCTATAAGGCGCAGACAATTTTTGGAGAAAAAACGGTCCAAGCCAAGGCGTTGATCCAGAAAGGAAAAGTGGTCAAGTGGATCTACGCGAAGACGGGAATGGAAATTCGCTAACCCGGCACAGATTCTCTAAGTCCCGGAGGTCGGGAATCTACTTGAGTCATCAGGCTCCTGGACAGAACCGGCTCCGAAGATGTTCCAGGTAATGTGAGGGATTTGTGTGTTCCCCGGTGGCAGACAGCATGAGCTCCTGAGGGAGCATGGTAGAGCCTGCCGAATGAACGTTTGCTCTCATCCAGCCAAGAAGAGGCAGGTAGTTCGCCTTACTGCATTCAGTAGAGACTTCCTCATTGGAGATGGCGGCTCGAAAGAGCTGAGCGCTGTTGAGATTGCCTATACTGTAGGTCGAAAAGTAACCAAGGCCACCCATTGACCAGTGAATATCCTGGAGGCAGCCACTGGCGTCATCCGGGGGTAGAAAGCCGAAGAGGGACCTGAATTCCTCGTTCCATGCCTCTGGAACTCCCGCTATTTCCAAGTCCCGGTTCAGCAGGCGTCGCTCTATCGAGAACCTCAAAAGGATATGTAAGTCGTAAGTTGCCTCGTCAGCCTCCACCCGAATACAGGAATAATTTGCACGATTTACACCTTGGAGAAATTCATCCAGAGAAAAACGACGAAGGTCAGGGAAAATATCCGATGCCCGGGGGAGCCACTTCTCCCAGAAGGGTCTCGAACGGCCTACGTGATTCTCCCAGAGCCTCGATTGAGATTCATGGATCCCCAGCGAGACGGCCTGCCCTGATGGCATTCCATGTTGGCTGCTGGGTAGGCCCTGATCGTAGAGGCCATGTCCTGCCTCGTGCATCACCCCGAAGAGAGAGGAAAGAAAATCCTTCTCGTCATAGCGGGTTGTCAGGCGGGTATCCTCGGGGCCGAGATGTGTGCAGAACGGGTGCGTGACGGTATTTATACGTCCTGCCTCAAAATCGAAACCGAGACTCTCGGCAATTTCCTGATTTAATAATTTCTGCTTCTCAATGGGGTAGTCTCCCTCGAGAAGATTGGCAGGAGTAGCGCTGGAGTTTTCAACGGCCTCTCGAGCGATCTCAATGATTGCATCCCGGCAACTGTTGAAGAGATCAGCAACCTCGGCTGTGGTTGAGCCACGCTCATACTCTTCCAGCAAAGCATCATAAGGCTCTTCTTGGAACCCCCAAAGATCTGCTTTCTGGCGGGCAATATCGAGAAGGGTTTCCAAGGCTGGTGCAAATACCGAAAAATTAGATTCCTTGCGGGCCTGCATCCACGCAGCTTTTGCGCGAGAGGAGGTTCTGGTTTCGAGCTCCACCAATTCCCTCGAGAGTCTTGCAGACCGGTCGTAATGGTGACGGAACTCCCTGAGGTTCGCGGACTTGAGCGGATCATTACTGCCCTCTGACTCGGCTTCTTGGAGGGCTTTCTCCCATTCTGAAGAAGTGGCCAGCTCGTGGGCTTTTCCCGACAGCCAGCCCAGTTGTCTTGCTCTGTAATCTACCGCCTTGGTGGGGAGAAAGGTTTCCTGATCCCAGCCGAGGACTGAGGACGTGGTTGCAATGAGGGCGCGTTCCCGGGCTAGTTCGCAGAGAGATTCGTAGGCAGATTTGCTCATACGCCAGCGCTTAGCGTTCTGGGCGACTTGGGGCAAGGTAAAGGTCGATTTCCTCCTTGTGAGGGGCCGTGATGAGATCCAAGCTGGGCATCTGGGTAGGTGCTTCGGCCGCTACTAAGAACTGTCAGGTCCATGAGTATAGTTAGTAGCTACGCCACTCCTGAGGCTCAAGCGGCCTTGAAGCGCCAACGTCGAATAGCGAGTATTGCGAGTCTGGTGATCGCGGTCCTCGTTGTGGTTCAGGTCGCTGTCTTGCTGGCCTTTTTGCTGTTGCCGTCATTACGGTTGGAGGTGGCCCCAATCGTTGCCTACTCGGCGGAGATGCAGGAGGAGGAGGTTGTAGATCGTCCTGAGGTTACCCCGCAGGTCCAACGCCAGCCAGCGGCGCCAAGCTCTGCCGTGGCTAAGGTCATCGCCACATCCGTGCCAACACCGACAGCTGTGCCTGTTCCGGATACCGATACTCCGGAACAGTCGATTGAATTCGGGGATGGTGATGACTTTGGAGAAGGGTGGGGTCAGGGCTCTGGGTCCGGTTTCGGTGGAGGGACCAGCTTCTTTGGAGTAACCTCCAAGGCTGAGCGGATCGCATATGTGATCGACTATTCCGCTTCCATGCGTTCAGGGGGGCGAGAGGATCTTATGCGGAAGGAATTGACAAAGTCGGTAGACGGGATTGCCCCTAAAACCAATTATGCCCTGATATTTTTTGCCGGCCCTGCCTGGGTAGCGGGAGATGAAGTAGATTGGACTAAGGGAGAGGCTACGGTTATCGGGAAGGGGCGCCGTAAGTATGAATGGAAATCTCCGGGAACGGCTCATGAGTGGAGGCAGGTGGGAAAAAAGCAGCCGGTAGAATGGCTGAGTGCTACGCAGGGACAGCTTTCAAAGTCGCGTAAAACCATAAAGGAAACACGGCTGGTCTGGGGAACGCGTTGGGATAATCCACTGGAGATGGCACTCGATATGGAGCCGCCACCCCAGGTGATTTATTTCATGACCGACGGGTCAGCCAAGGGCTCTGACAGTTGGGCGAGGGAGATCGGAGCTAAGGCCAAAAGCAAGGGCATCAAGATTAACTGCGTCGCCATGATGCAGCCCAAGGCTCATGCCTCCATGGAGGATCTCGCTAAGAGAACCGATGGCCATTTTACTATCGTCATGCAGGGCGGGAAGCGAAAGAAGGTGCGCTAGGTCCCCGGCTTTCCTCCTGCATCAGATCAGGGTAGATTCTGGTAGCAAATTCCCTGCAAAGATCCACAACATGCTGAGTCTCCGATGCGAGGAGGCACTTCTGGGCCAGCTCTGAGCACTCTGCCAAATCGAGCATACGGACAGCCTGTTTGACGAGAGGAACCAGCGGTGCACCCACTGACAGTTCATCGATTCCAAGCCCTATGAGCAGAGGTAACAAGGTCAGGTCGCCAGCCATTTCTCCACAGACTCCGGTCCAGATCTTGTGTTGTGACGCTCCCTCGACGACATGTTTGATTAACCGGATAATGCCCGGGTGCGCGGAACGGTAAAGTTTTGCTACCCGTGGATTTACGCGGTCAACCGCTACAGTGTATTGCACCAGGTCATTTGTGCCAATGGAGAGGAAATCAACTTCGGCGGCGATTTCGGCGGCAACCATTGCGGCCGAAGGGACCTCAATCATTGCGCCAATCGCAATGTCCGGATTAAAGTCGACACCTCGTTCCTTCAGCTCATCGATACACTCGGCTAGCAGGCTCTTCGCCTGGCGCACCTCGCCAACCCCTGAAATCAGGGGGAACATAACACCCACTCGCCCGGATGTTCCAGCGCGCAGGATGGCGCGTAACTGCTCTTTGAAGAGATCTTTCCGGTCGAGCGAAAACCGGATGCCCCGCCATCCGAGAAATGGGTTTGGCTCAGGTTCACTTAATGGTTCCCCCGGGACCTTGTCTCCGCCGGCATCGAGGGTTCGAAAAATCACCTCATTAGGTGCAATCCGTGCAGCTACTCTTGAGTAGAGCGCGGCCTGCTCCTCCTCGTCAGGGCACTCCTCATGCTCGAGCAGGAAAAACTCTGTCCGGAAAAGACCTACGCCCTCTGCTCCGGATCGAGTCACCAAATCAACTTCATGCTCAAACTCAATATTGGCTGAAAGCGTGATGGTATGCCCATCAGCGGTGGAGGCCTCGAGGTCTCGTAACTTGTCCAGCTCCTTGCGTCGGCGCTGGTGTTGCTCTTCCAGCTCTCGGTATTTCGCAACGGTCTCTGGAGCAGGGTTGGAGATGAGTTTTCCCTCGTAACCGTCGAGAATGCAGGGGGCGAGAGCACGTAAATTAAATACAGCATTTTTGAGGCCGACCACCGCTGGAATCCCCAGTGAACGAGCCAGAATTGCAGTGTGGGAGGTGAGGCTGCCTTGCTCGGTGGCAAAGCCAAGGACCTGGTGACGGTCCATCGCAGCAGTGGCTGAGGGAGTGAGATCGTAGGCGACGAGCAGGTGCTGATGGTCGGGCTCGTCCGGAGCCGGCTCCTCGTGCTCAGCATCGAAATTTCGGAGAACTCGCTGGCAGACGTCCTCGATATCTGTAGTTCGATCACGAAAAAATGGATCTGGAATACGTCGCATTGACTCGAGCTGGTTCTGCATCACTGCGTAGAAGCAATACTCCGCATTCTGACCTCGTTCTTCAATGGCCTTGGGGACGCCGGTGAGAACCACTGGATCTTCCAGAACCAGCATATGGGCTTCAAAGATGCGGCCCTCTTCATTGCCAGAGAGGGACTCCATATGCTTCCGCAGCTCCTCAAGTTGCTTGCGAGTGCGAGCAAGTGCATCCTTGAATCGCTCTGTTTCCCGAGCTGTATTTGCAATCGGGTAGACCTCGGGAGCCGCAAAGCCCCGCGCGATCACGTGAACGGGCCCGAAAACGATGCCGCGTGAGACAGGTGTCCCCACGTAGATCGTTTCCTTCGCTGCTCCGCTCATCGGCCTTAGTTTGGCCAGAGCGTTGGAGGTGGTCAATGCCTCGCCTCAAGTTGATTGTATTCAGGATAAAACCTTCAGGCTTCTCCAAAATTACGAACAACTAAATCTTCGAGCGATTGCAAGGCCTCTCCGGCATCAGGCCCTTCCGCAATCAGTTTGAGGACTGATCCGTGCCCTGCCGCCAGCATCATCAAACCCATGATGCTCTTCCCGTTGATCTCCTCTCCATCCTTTTCCACACGTATCTCAGCTTCGAACTGACTGGCAGTTTTGACGAATTGAGCTGCTGGTCGGGCGTGAATTCCGAGTTTATTGGAAACTGTTACTTCTTTACTCAGCATAGGAAAACGTCCGTGGGGCTAGTGTAGGAGGCCTAGTGGTGTGGTGGGAAGGTAAATTTCCCCCGTAGTATGAAGTCCTCCTTGATTGATTCTCTCAGTGAGGGCGCTGACACAGGGCCGAGGAGTAGATTTATGACCGCCGGTATCGGGTCAGATCACCGGGTCATTTCCCTGCATTTTGGCCAGTAGTCGCTGATTGAATTCATCAGCCATGTCGTAGCCAAGGCGGCGTAACTGCAGATCGAGGGCTGCGACCGCGACAAGCCGGGCAGTATCTCTGCCGGCTGCAACGGGAATTTCCACATGGGGAACGGATTGCCCGAGAATCTCGTGACCTTCACGGTGCAGTCCGACCCGGTCCACCTTATTCAGATCGCTTTCTCCCTTGAGGGTGACAACAAGATCGAGGCGTTTTTCGGGGCGAATGGCAGAAAGTCCAAAAAGATTGGCAGCATTGATAATACCGATACCACGCATCTCAATGTATCCTCTTGCTAAATCGGGGCAGGAAGCAATGAGCTCGTCGCCATGACGCTGAAACCGCACCATATCATCAGCTACGAGAGCGCCTCCACGTTCGAGAAGTCCTATCGCGGTTTCACTCTTACCAGAACCACTACTTCCAATAATCAGGATGCCAACTCCACGGTAGTCGACCATACAGCCATGCATGGAGATTGATTCAGAAAACTCCTGCTCAAGAAGGATAGAGGCCATGTTCAGGAACTGCATGGTCACCATTGGTGTCCGGAAAATAGTGAGTTCGTATTCGGCGGCGATGGCCAGAAGGTCATCGGGTAGGATATGATCTCTCGAAGTGACAATGCATGGAATCCGCTTTTCACAAAGTTGGCGAAAGCGTTTGGAACGCACGTCGGGAGCCAGTTTCTTAAGATATGAGACCTCTGAGTTACCAACTACCTGGATTCGTTTATTGGCGAAATATGTGAAGAACCCAGCAAGGGCCAGTCCCGGGCGGTTGGGAGCTGGTTCGCGGATGGCTCTTTCGAATCCTGTTTCCGATTCACCTACCAAGCCGAGCTTGAGGGCCTCGTGGTGCTGCTCATAAAAACGCCGAACGCTGATAGAGGTGATCTTTTTCACCCGGGATGCCATGCCGACAGGCTAATGCCTCCAACAGAATTCTAAATCTCATTTTTAAAAATCAGGAGGGAGCTCACGGTTTCCCGCTTTAAATAGCAATGTGAAGAGGGTTGAGTCGGCTAAGGGATGAGGGGAAACCTATATCTGATCGCTCAAGGTAGTTCACAAAACGCCATTTCCACTGCTTTTCACTTCTTTGTGAATGCGCTCGCAGAGGAAGTCGCTCAGAGCTTTGCGTCCCCATCGCGGTTCTGGATGAGTCTGAATCCTTCGGTTCTCACCTTCTGGCTTGATTTCGAGATTTTGCGGAGGCCTACATGGAAAAGTTTTCGCCGAGGTAATGACGCCGGGCAACGGGGTCATCAGCGAGTTTTTCGGAAGCGCCCTCAAGGACGACACGCCCCTCGAGAAGGAGATAAGCTCGATCTACGATCTGAAGGGTCTCCCGGACGTTATGATCGGTAATCAGCAGGGAAATGCCGTAATCACTACGAAGCTTCTGGATGATTTCTTGAATGTCGAGAACCGCTATTGGGTCGACACCGCTGAACGGTTCGTCGAGCATCAAGAGGCTGGGATCCGTGCAGAGGGACCGTGCTATGGAGAGGCGTCTTTTTTCGCCACCGGAGAGAGTCAGAGCGGAGGCTCCACGGACTTCTGTAATCCCGAACTGCTCGAGTAGTTCCTCGCAGCGCTCCCGGCGCTCTTTCCGGTTGAGGTCGCGTCTGGTTTCGAGAACAGCAAGGAGGTTCTGTTCTACGCTGAGCTTTCGAAATATAGATTCCTCCTGAGGAAGATAACCGAGTCCGTGGCGGGCACGCTTATGCATTGGCATTCGTGTCACATTACGATCTCCCATCCGCACCTGGCCGGCATCCGGAGGGACGAGGCCGGCGATCATGTAGAACGTGGTAGTCTTGCCGGCTCCGTTCGGGCCAAGGAGACCAACTACCTCGCCAGGAGAAACGGTGAGGCTGACACTCTCCACCACGGGGCGGCCACTGTAGACTTTACGGAGGCCTTCAGCTTGCAGAACGGGATTGCCTGTTTCAGGGGATTCAGGCGTCACCGCAGTATGGTTGGATTCATGTTCCACGTCGCGTCGGGTTATCGATCATCTGCTCGCTGGCGGAGTTTCTCAAATTTTTTATCCTGCAGATCAAAGAATTGTTCCCATGCTCCGCGGGAGAGTTCAAAGCTCCCGTTGGGATAGAAGAGAATATAAAGGCCATCTTCCTGCGCTTCGAAATAGCTCTTGCCCTGACGAATGGCCGGCCGTCCACCGCGGAGCGCGAGAGTGCCGCTGGATGCCTCGTAGGTTACGGCCGCAGATCTTGCGACCACTGGCTGGGCGCCAATCTCAGGGATCCGTGATATCATGACATTTCCGAGTGCAACAATCTTGTCAACTTCCGAGAAGGCCTCCGGGCCTTCAGGGGATCTGCCATTAGGCCCGTCTGCCTGGCTCAGAGTGATGCGCATGCTCTTATCACAACGGAGACGAAATCGAGGTTCCTCCGCGACAATTTCACCGAAGTACATAATTTGTCCCTTGAGTGCATCGAAGGAGATTCCTCCCTCGCATGTTACGGTAATATATTCAGTCTGTTTCTCCGCCTCTTCTTCCTCTCCATCCGATTTGGAGAGGTTCCCGGTTGTCGTCCATGGTCCCGGCTCTGCGAAGAGGCTGCCGTTTTGGTAAATACGCATGTAGAGGTCTGGTGTGCCGGCGCGCAGGAAGTTATCGCCAATTCCGAGGAAAGGAGCTCCCCCCTTCAGAAGAATATTGGCTCCTTTTACATCAACAATGATGTGTTCGGCTGTTGCCGTAACAGGATCACCTCCTTCGACTGGGTCCTGCTGAATCAATCGAACTGTGCCGCTGGCGACGATATGTTCAATGTCCGAGAAGGCCTCCGGGCCAGAGGGTTTCCCTGATTTTTTCCCGAGGAAGACCTTCATCTCATCCTCGGCCTCAACGCGGAATTTTGGATGAACAACCTGAATATCCTTTAGGTAGACAATCTCTCCTTCGCTT
>MDSV01077877.1_pt1 | contig 17450 bp, 15 predicted proteins | sample 810851 | NCBI WGS metagenome assembly MDSV01 (sample SAMN05326640, study PRJNA326480) | marine metagenome | isolation source: seawater | place: Atlantic Ocean: North East | collected 2012 | reverse complement strand
CTATAATAGTTTTGGAGGCTAGAGGTGGGTGCTGCTTGAACCCGACCAGATCTTAACGGAAGCAGTCGTAAAGACAGTTATTCAGGTTCTAGTCTCCTAGAAAAAAAAATGAATAAAAATTCTAAAATTTTAGCTTTAAAATATAGACCGCAAACTTTTGATGATTTGATTGGTCAAAGTATTGTTGCTGAGACCATTGTTAATTCAATTAAAGCAAATAAAGTTCCTAATGCTTATCTTTTTACTGGTATTAGAGGAATAGGCAAAACAACAATAGCTAGAATAGTAGCTAAGTCATTAAACTGTTTAAATGGAATTGACAAACTTTGTAAAAATAATTTTTGTGAAAATTGTGAGGCTATCGCTAATTCAAATCATATAGATGTTTTGGAAATGGATGCAGCTAGTAAAACGGGTGTGGATGATGTAAGGGATTTAATTGAATTTTCAAGATATGGGCCAACATCATCAAATTTTAAGATATATATAATTGATGAAGTTCACATGTTAAGCAAACAAGCATTTAATGCTTTACTAAAAACATTAGAGGAGCCGCCAGAATATCTTAAATTTATTTTTGCTACCACTGAAATAAAAAAAATTCCTGTTACAGTAGTTTCAAGATGTCAAAGATTTGACCTATCAAGAATAAAATCATCAGAATTATTTAAGTTTATCAAAAATATTAAAGATAAAGAAAATGGTAAAGTTTCAGATGATGCACTAAAATTTTTAGTAAAGATTTCAGAGGGATCAGTTAGAGACGCACTGTCACTATTAGACCGAGCATTGTTAACTTTAGATAAAAAAAGTGAATTAAATTTAGGTGAAGCACAAAAAATCTTTGGTTATTTTGATAAATCTCAATTGATAAATATAGTAGAATTAATATTCAAAGGTGAAGAAAAGAAAGTTATTGAAAATTATAGAAAAATTTATGATCAAGGGGTTGAACCTAAAGTTTTTATTAATGATTTTCTTGAGTTAGTGTACTATTTTAAAAATATAGACTCTCTAAATCTGGAAAGTACAAATTTTTCATTAAATGATGAAGAATTTTCTAAAATTAAAGAAATATCAAATAAAATTGATACCGAGGTATTGTTACTATTTTGGCAATTTTTAGTAAAGACACTTGATGAATTAGAGATAGTTTCAAATCAAAATTTATCAATAGAAATGTTATTAATGAGATTGATATATCTCAAATCATTTAAATCAGATGATACAAGTGAAAAAAATGATGATTTATCAAGTCCAGTTCAAAATAAAAATCTTTCTGGAGATTTAAAGATAGACACTGTTGATCAAATTAAAAATGTGTCTCAAGAAAAAAAAATTAAACCAGAAATACAGACTGATATAAAGATGCAGGAAAATTTTTCTATTGATTCTTTTGAAAAACTTTTAAAAATTTGTGCCGAAAAAAAAGAAATTAAACTTAAATATGAGTTGGAAAAAAATGTAAATCTTGTTAGTTTTGAAAAAAATAGAATAGAGATATCTTTCAACGATAATCTTGATAAAAATTTTGTGAAAGATATTTCAATAAAACTTTTTGAATGGACTAATCAGAGGTGGATTATTACATTGAGTAAGACAAAAGGTGAAATGTCTATTAAAGATAAAGAAAAAAATAAAAAAAATGAATTGTTTAAAAAAGTTAAGAATGAACAATTGTATAAACAGGTGTTGGAAAAATTTCCAGACGCAAGTTTGGTAGATGTAAGTGAAAATGATAAATAAAAAAAATAAAAGATTTAATGACCGATTTTAGTAAAATATTAGATAAAGCAAAGGAGCTTGAATCTAAAATGAAAGAGAGCCAAAAAAACATTAAAAATATTAGGGCAGAAGGTATGTCAGGCTCAAACTCAATAAAGATTATTTTAGATGGTGAGGGAGAAATGGAAAAAATTGAAATTTCAGATCAAATTTTAAGTGAAGAAAAATCGATAGTTGAAGATTTAATTGTAGCAGCTCACAATAATGCTAAAGCTAAACTTAAAATTAAAACCTCAGAAGAAATTTCAAAGGCAACAAATGGTCTTGGCATTCCAGGGTTTAAGTGGCCATTTTAAATAATGCAAAATATTAATGAGATTGATGAGTTAATTAAATTAATTTCTAAGTTACCAGGTTTAGGTCCTAAATCAGCAAAAAGAATTGTTTTAAAATTAATTAATAACAGAGATGAATTGGTTAAACCAATGGCTAATATACTTGTTCAGGTTTATAAAAATGTTACTAGATGTAATTCATGTGGCTCATTGAAATCAAGCTTAAATGGTTGTTATAATTGTGAAAATATTAAAGAAAAATTTAACAAAATTTGTGTTGTCGAAGATATTGCTGACCAATGGTCAATTGAAAATTCTAATATATTTAAAGGATATTTTCATATTTTAGGTGGAACGATATCATCAGCTGGTCAGAGAAAAGAAGATTTATTAATTGATTCCTTAGTTGATAGGGTGAATAAAAATAAAATTGAGGAAGTGATTTTAGCAACTAGCGCGACTATAGAAGGACAAACGACAGCTCATTATATTAAAGATAGTCTTAAAAATTCTAAAGTTAAAGTTACAAAATTAGCTCAAGGTTTACCCGTGGGAGGTGAGATAGAGAGTTTAGACGATGGGACTCTATTTTCAGCTTTTAAAAATAGATCAAATTTAAATTCTAATTCTGATTAATTTTTTTTTTTAATCTATTTAAATGTAACAGTGGTTCAGTATAGCCTGAAGGTTGCTCTTTACCTTGAAAGATTAAATCGCAAGCTGTTTTGAATGCAAGAGATCTATCATAATCTTCACTCATCCTTACATAATTTTTGTCATTTTTATTTTGTATATCAACAACTTTGGCCATTTCTTTCATTATCTCTATAACTTGAATTTTTGTAGTAATTCCATGATGGATCCAATTTGCTATATGTTGAGATGATATTCTTAAAGTTGCCCTATCCTCCATTAGGCCAACATTATTGATGTCCGGAACCTTTGAACAACCGATTCCTTGGTCAATCCACCTTACAACATAACCAAGTAATGTTTGCGCTGAATTTGAAATTTCTGAGTTTATTTCATCAACAGACCAATTAGGTCTTTTAGCAATGGGTATGTCTAAAAGATCATCTAAATTAGACTTTTTACGTTCTAATATTTTTTTTTGTTCACCAAATATATCTATTTGATGATAATGAAGGGCATGCAGCGAAGCTGCTGTAGGAGAAGGAACCCAAGCACAATTGGCTCCTGCTTTTAAATGATTAATTTTTTCATTCATCATCTCTTTCATTTTGTCAGGCATTGCCCACATTCCTTTTCCAATTTGAGCTTTACCAGAAAATCCACATTTTAAACCTATATCAACATTGTTGTTTTCATATGCAGATATCCATTTTGATAATTTCATATCTCCTTTTTTAATCATTGGACCAGCTTCCATAGATGTATGCATCTCGTCTCCTGTTCTATCTAAAAAACCAGTGTTTATAAAAAAAACTCTATTTTTTAAACTTCTAACACATTCTTTTAGGTTAACTGAGGTTCTTCTTTCTTCATCCATAATTCCTATTTTGCAGGTGTATTTTTTTAATCCAAAAACTTCTTCAACTTTTGAAAAAATTAAATTTGTAAATGCAGTTTCATCTGGACCATGCATTTTTGGTTTAACTATATAAATTGATCCTTTTCTTGAATTCTTTTTTTTCTTTAAATCATGAATTGCTGCAGCTGTTGTTAAAAATGCATCCATTAATCCTTCTGGTATTTCAGATCCGTCTTTTAAAATTATTGATGGGTTGGTCATTAGATGTCCAACATTTCTTATTAAAAGTAAACTTCTACCATGTAGTTTTAAACCTTTTCCATCTTTAGAAATATAGCTTCTGTCAGGATTAAGTTTTCTTTCTAAATTTTTACCATTTTTTTCAAACTGTATTTTTAAATTTCCTTTCATCAAGCCGAGCCAATTTTTATAACAAACTATCTTGTCTTCTGAGTCAACAGCTGCAACACTATCTTCATTGTCACAAATAGTTGAAACAGCTGACTCTGCAATTACATCACTTATACCGGCTATGTCATGAGCGGCACTAAATGCTCTTGGGTTTATTATTATTTCGAAATGAAGATTGTTATTTTTTATTATTATAGCGGTTGGTTTATTGACATCTCCTCTATGTCCAATAAATTTATTTTTATCTTTTAATTTATATTCATAATCATCTTTATAGATAATTAGATCTTTATTAACTATTTTTAATCCAGCTATATTTTTCCAACTTGTTCCATCTATTGGAATATATTTATCAAAAAATTCTCTTACATATTTTATAACCTCTTGCCCTCTAAGGGGGTCATATCTTTCACTACCACCTTCATCAGACTCGATTATATTTGTGCCATATAGACTGTCATATAAACTTACCCATCTTGCGTTAGCTGCGTTTAAAGTATATCGAGCGTTCATTATAGGAACCACTAATTGTGGTCCTGCGATTTTTGCTATTTCGTCATCAACATCTTTTGTCTCTATTTCAAAATCTGAGCCTTCTTTTTTTAGATATCCAATTTTTCTTAAAAATTCTTTATACTCGTCAATGTTAATTTCATTACCTTTGTTTTTGATATGCCAGTCGTCAATTTGTTTTTGTAGTTTGTCTCTTGTTTGAATCAATTCTTTATTTATTGGCGCAAGCTCATGAACAGCTTTATCAAAATTTAACCAGAATTTTTCAGCAGATATGTCTGTATCTTTAAATAATTCGTTATTAACAAAATAAAGTAAATTTTCTGCAACTTTAAGTTTATTAACAGTTACATATTTTATTGTCATAACATCTTTTTTAGAACTACTCCAAAATTAAGTCAAATTATTAATAGTAGCATTGTCTTTTTGTTGTCATTTTTTGTATCTATAAATTAATATATACCCAATGAAAAATTATCTTAATTTTGAAACAGAAATAAAAAACTTAGAGTCTGAAATTGAAAAGCTTAAAGATCCATTTAATGAGAATGGATTAGCAGAAGTCGATACGCAGAAAATTTCAGAAATCCAAACGGACATAGATGATAAGTTAAAAAAAATTTATTCAAAACTTGATCCTTGGCAAATTACAATGGTAGCAAGACATGAAGATAGACCCAAATCAAAATTTTTTATAGAAAACTTATTTGATGATTTTATACCATTATCTGGGGACAGGCATTATGGAGAAGACAGGTCTGTTCTGACAGGTTTTGCAAAATTTCGTGAACAATCAGTACTGGTTATAGGTCAAGAAAAAGGGGAAGATCTAGATAGCAGAATAGATAGAAATTTTGGTATGATGAGACCTGAGGGATACAGAAAAACTATACGATTAATGGAACTGGCAAATAGATTCAACATTCCAATAATTTCTTTTATTGACACTCCTGGTGCTTATCCTGGCGTAGGCGCTGAAGAAAGAGGACAAGCAGAAGCTATAGCAAAATCAATAGAATGTTGCATGAAACTAAAAGTTCCAACTTTAGCTATTATAATTGGTGAAGGAGGCTCTGGAGGTGCCATCGCTTTAGCATCTTCTAATAAAGTTATTATGTTAGAAAATGCAATTTATTCGGTAATCTCTCCTGAGGGATGCGCAACCATCTTATGGAGAGATCCAAAAAAAATGCTTGATGCAGCAAAAGCAATGAAACTTTCAGCAAAAGATTTATCAGAACTTGAGATTGTAGATGAAATTATTTCAGAACCGATTGGAGGTGCACACAGAGATAAAAATTTAATTCTAAATAATATAGAAAAATCAATAGCTAAAAATCTTGAATATTATAAAATGATTTCACCAGAACAAATATTTGAAGAAAGAAAAAACAAATTTCTAAAAATTGGAAGATCAAAAGGATTTATTGACAACCTAAATGATTTGAGTTCTTTAAAAGTTCAAAATAATTTGGATCAAATAATTAAATCAAACAAAAAATTGATGATAATTACCTGTTTAATTTTAATTTTATTTGTTTCTTTATTTTTTGTTTTATAAAATCCCGCAGCAATGCTTATATTTTTTTCCTGATCCACAAAAGCAAGGTTCATTTCTTCTCATTTTTTTGCCAACATATTTTGGGTTTATTTTTATATCTTTGATTTTTTCTTCTTGTTTTTCAATAATTTTTAAATTTATTAATATAGTCACATAATCAAGTTTTAATTTAGCTAATAAATTTTCAAATAAATCAAATGCCTCTTTCTTATACTCAATCAAAGGGTCTCTTTGACCATATGATCTCAATCCTATTACTTGCCTTAGTTGTTCTAAATATTGAATATGAGACTTCCAATTTACATCAATTGTTTGTAAAAAAATTCTTTTTTCAATTTCTTTTGATTGATTTTCTCCCAAAATTTTATTTCTTTCATTCCTAGAATTTTTGAAAATATCTAAAATTTTATCTTTTAAATTTTGATCACTTAAGGAATCTAAATTCCTAAATTCAGAATCGTCAAAACTTTTACCTACAATTTTCCTAATTTTATTTTCATAATCATTATTTTTTGGATCAGATTTTTTTCGTATTTTTAATTGAATAATTTCCTCCAATATTTCATTTAGAAATTCATTAGAATAATCAAAAATATTTTCACTTTTCATTGCATTGTTTCTTTGGGAAAAAATTACATGTCTTTGGTCGTTCAATACATTATCGAACTTTATTAAAGTTTTTCTTATATCAAAGTTTCTTGCCTCAACTTTTTGTTGTGCTCTTTCAAGAGCCTTATTTATCCAAGGATGATCAATGCTTTCTCCATCTTTTAGACCTAATTTTTCCAGCATATTGTTCATTGTATCTGATCCAAAAATTCTCATAAGATCGTCCTCAAGACTTACATAAAATATTGAACTACCTTCATCACCTTGCCTTCCAGACCTTCCTCTTGCTTGATTATCTACCCTTCTGGATTCCATTCTTTCAGTCCCTATTACAAAAAGTCCACCAAGAGATTTAATTTTATCTTTATTTTTTTTTAATTCCTCATTAGGGATAGATCCTTTTTTTCCACCAAGCTGAATATCAACACCTCTTCCTGAAATACTTGTAGTAATAATTACTGAATGTTCTTTCCCAGCATTTGCAATAATTTCAGCTTCATCTTTATGATTTTTTGCATTTAGTACAACGTGTTTAATATTTTTTTTTGAAAGTTTCTTTGAGTATATTTCAGATTTATTAATGCTTGAGGTAAATACTAAAAGAGGTTGGCCCATATTATGGCATTCAACTATCTTATTAACAATGGCATTATTTTTCTCTTCTTCAGTTCTAAAAATTTGGTCATTAAAATCTTTTCTTATCATTTTTTTATTAGTTGGAATAACTACAACTGGTAAATTATAAATTTCAAAAAATTCCTCAGACTCTGTAACTGCTGTTCCTGTACAACCAGATATTTTTTTGTAAAGTTTAAAGTAATTTTGATATGTTATTGAAGCTAAAGTTTGGTTTTCAGCTTGGATTTCAATTTTTTCTTTAGCTTCTAATGCTTGATGTAAACCGTCTCCAAATCTTCTTCCCTCAAGAATTCTACCAGTTAATTCATCAATAATTTTAAGGGTATTATCTTTAATAATATAATCTTTACCCTTTTCGAACAAATGATTTGCACGTAGTGCTTGATTTACAAAATGTACTAGACTTAGATTTTCTGGATCATAAAAATTATTATTTTTTAATATACCGGCATTAGAAAAAATTTTTTCAACATTATTGATCCCCTCATTTGTAAGAAGAATATTTTTATCTTTTTCATCTATTTCATAATCATTTTTATTTAATTGTTTGACCAATCTATCAATAGCAAGATATTGATTTGTTTTATCTTCTGCCGCTCCTGATATTACCAGAGGTGTTCTTGCTTCATCTATAAGACAAGAGTCTATTTCGTCAACAATTGAAAAAGAATGTTCTCTTTGGACCATTTCCTCATTTGAAAACTTCATATTATCTCTCAAATAGTCGAAACCTAGTTCGCTATTTGTTGCATAGGTAATGTCATAATTATAATTTTTCTTTCTTTCAAAATCATTTTGATCATTATTAATAAAACCAGATTTAAGACCTAAAAAATTATATATCTCCCCCATTTCTTGGGAATCTCTTTTAGCAAGATAATCATTAACTGTTACAATGTGAACTCCTTTTTCACAAAGAGCATTTAAGTAAGCAGCTAAAACAATCGTAAGCGTTTTTCCCTCACCAGTTTTCATCTCAGCAATTTTTGCTTCGTGCAAAACTATTCCACCAATTAATTGAACATCAAAATGTCTTTCATTTCTTACTCTTCTAGAAGCCTCTCTCACAAGCGCAAATGCTTCCGGTAAAATTTGATCTAAGCTTTTTTTGTTTTTAATTTTTTCTTTAAATTCAATTGTTTTTTTTGGAAAATCAGAATCATCAAATTTTTTTGTATTCTCTTCAAGAGAGTTTATTTTATCTACTATTTTAGCTATCCTATCCAACTCTTTTTGATTGCTAGATTTTAAGAATTTTGAGATAAAGTTAAGAGGATTTAACATTAGTTTTTGATTTATTATTTACATATAACCTTTAATATAATTATTAAATAATTATTTTAAATATTATGGGCATTAATTTATCGGGTTTTTTATCATCAAAATCAAAAAATAAGAAATTAGGCGAGTTTCAAGATTTGGATCATATTGATGGAGTATCGATATCAACAATAAGTGCAAATTTATATAATAATTCTAGAGATGACTTAGTAATGTTTTATTTTAGAGATGGAGCGAATTATGCCTCTGTATATACTCAGTCTAAAATTGTATCTGAGAATATTAAGTGGAATTTAAATCAAAAAGTTAAAAAAATATTTTCACTTATTGTAAATACAAGAAATGCTAATTGTTTTACTGGTAAATCAGGATATAAAAGTCTGGAAAAAATTGCTCAGACGGTTGCAGAAAAATTAACAGAAAAACAAAAAGAAGATGAAAATAATCCAAAAAAAATTAAATCTAAAGAAATTATTTTTGGTTGTACAGGGACCATTGGGGAAACTTTTCCTGAAGAAAAAATAAATAATAAAATTCCTGAGCTAGTAGAAAAAATAAAATATACCCAAAACAAATATATTTGGATGAAATCTGCACTAGGTATAATGACAACTGATACACAACCAAAAATGGCAATGGAAAAATGTTATATCGGTAATACTGAAATTAAAATATTTGGAGTCGCTAAAGGCTCAGGAATGATTCAGCCAAATATGGCAACGACATTAGGTTATGTTTTCACTGACGCAGATATTCCAAATAATATTTTGAAAAAAATTTTAAAAAGAAATATTACAACTACTTTTAATGCAATTAGTTGTGATGGAGATACAAGCACTAATGACATGGTTTCTATTTTTTCTACAGGCAAAATAAAGCATGCAAAAGTAAACAATATTAATGACTCAAAACTCGAGGAGTTTGAAAAGGCTTTTAATCAAGTTTTATTAAACTTAGCTAAAAGAGTTGTTGTTGATGGCGAAGGTGCATCAAAGTTTATAACTATTAATGTAGAAAATTGTAAAACAGAGAATGATGCAAAAAAAATTGCCTTTTCAATAGCAAATTCACCTTTAGTAAAAACTGCAATTGCAGGTGAAGATCCTAACTGGGGAAGAATAATAATGGCGATTGGAAAAGCGGGAGTTTCAATAAATTTTGATAAACTATCAATTAGATTTGGAGAGATATATATTTTACAAAATGGTAAATTACATAGCAACTATAAAGAATCTGAAGCATCTGAGTATATGAAAAACGATACTATTGATATTCATATTAATATTTTTAAAGGTTCAAAAAGTTTTACGGCCTTCACAATGGATTTAACGAAAAAATACATAGATATAAATGCAGACTATAGAAGCTAGTTAAGCATATTGAACTTTTTAAAAGAAATATTAGTTATTAGATATGATTAAATATAAATTAATATGTAAAAATTGTGATTGTCAATTTGACAGTTGGTTTAGTTCCTCGAAGGAATTTGAGAGACTAAAAAAAAAAAATTTTTTAAACTGTTATAATTGTAATTCAAAAAATATTGAAAAAAGTTTGATGGCACCTAGATTAAATAATAAATTTTTTGATGAAAAATTTGAAAAAAATTCTCTCAAATATAATAAAGTTAATAAAAAAATAAAAGAGTATCAGAATTTTATTAAAAAAAATTTTGAGTATGTTGGTGAAAATTTTGCTCATGAGGCGAGATCAATTCATTACAATAATAAAAAAAAAGAAAAGGGAATATTTGGCACTGCATCCAATGATGAACTTAAAGAGCTTCGAGAAGAAGGTATAGATACAGAAATTATACCATGGGTAGAGGATAAGAATAATTAGTTTTTTATAAATTTTCCAATATAGTTGATTGATTTATCTGAGCTTAGCGTCCATTGATCCTTTAATAAGTTAAATTTCATACCATCTAACTTATCAACTTTGAAATTATAATTTTTTAAAATACTGATTAAGTCTTCTGGTTTAACAAATTTCTCCCATTCATGAGTTCCTATAGGTAGCCATCTAAGAATATATTCAGCACCAATTATAGCAAAAGCATATGATTTAAGGGTTTTATTTAGTGTGGCAACAAACATTACCCCCCTTTTTTTTAAAAGATTAGAACACGACTTTAAAAATAAACTAACATCCTCAACGTGTTCGATAATTTCCATATTTAAAATTATGTCGAATTTATAGTCTGTTTTAAGTTTTTCAGGTGAAGTACAAATATATTTAATTTTTAGATCATTCTGCTTTGCATGTAGTTTTGCAACACTAATATTCTTTTCTGATGCATCAATCCCTGTGACTTCTGCTCCTAGTCTACACATTGGTTCAGATAGTAATCCGCCTCCACACCCAACATCTAAAATCTTTATATTTTTAAGAGGTGTTTTATTTTTAGTAATTTTAAAAGACTCAATTATATTATCTTTTATGTAAGAAATTCTTATAGGGTTAAATTTGTGCAATGGTTTAAATTTTCCATTAGGATTCCACCATTCTTTAGCGATTTTAGAAAATTTATCTATTTCTTCTTTATTAATTGTGTTATTTTTCATTAGTAAGTTTATTTTATATTCAACATGTATTTTATCAATATATTTTAATAGTGTAATAAATAATAATCATGAAAATTGTAGTCTTAAAATTTGGCGGTACTTCAGTAGGGACAATAAAAAAAATTAAAAAAGTAGCCGAAATTATAAAAAATTATAAAAAAAAAAAATATCATGTAATTGTTGTTTCATCCGCTATGAGTGGTGTGACTAATGAACTCGTTAAAAAATCTAAAGAAATTAGTGAAAACTTTTCAGATACAGAATATGATGTCCTTGTCTCATCTGGCGAACAAGTTTCATGTTCTTTGATTGCAGGAAGATTAATTCATGAAGGATTAAAAGCAAGATCTTGGTTAGCGTGGCAAATTCCACTAGTAACAAATGGATCTCATAAAAATTCAAGAATTCTTCAAATTAATAAAAAAAAGATAATCAAATATTTAAAAGAAGGTGGTATTCCAATCATAACAGGCTTTCAAGGTATAAACGATAAAATGAGGATAACAACAATTGGTAGAGGAGGCTCAGATGCTACAGCAATAATGCTTGCTAAATTTTTTAAAGCCCACAGATGTGTAATTTATACAGATGTTGAGGGAGTATATACAACTGATCCAAATAAATTTAAAAAAGCAAAAAAAATTAAAATTATTTCCTATGAAGAAATGTTAGAGATGGCCTCATTAGGCGCAAAGGTAATGCAACCAGTGTCAATACAAGATGCAAGATTAAATAGAATTGATATTGAGGTAAAATCTTCTTATGTAAAAAAATCAGGAACTCGAATAACTAAAAGATCCAATATCATTAATAATAAAATTATTTCCGGAATTTCAACAACTCAAAATGATGCAAAAGTAACTTTAATTGGTGTTAAGGATAAACCAGGAGTAGCTGCATCAATTTTCAAACCATTATCAATAAACTCAATTAATGTTGATATGGTTGTTCAAAATATTTCATCTAATGGGAAAGAGACTGATTTAACATTTACAATTAAAAGTGAAGATTTAAATAAGACAAAAAAAATTATTAAGGAGAACAAGAATATTAAATTTAGAAAATTATTATTCAAAAAAGGTGTTTCTAAAATTTCAATAATTGGGGTTGGAATGATCACAACTCCAGGAGTTACATTTAGAATGTTCCAAGCTCTAGCAGTTAATAGGATAAATATACAAGTTATATCTACATCAGAAATTAAAATTTCTGTTTTAATTGACAAAAAAGATACAAAAAAAGCTTTAGTTGCTTTACATAAAGAGTTTAAATTAGAAAATTAAAAAATGAGCATTAGACCGTTCAGAGATATTAAAAGAAAAAAAACAAAAGTAATTAGCGTTGGTAATGTAAAGATTGGTGGTGAAAATCCGATTTCTGTTCAATCAATGACCAACACTCTTACAACAGATGTAAAAGCTACAATAAAACAAATCAATGAAATTCAAAGCGAGGGAGCAGATCTAGTGAGAGTTTCATGTCCAGATGAGGCTTCTACAAAAGCATTACAAGAAATCTCAAAACATGTAGATGTTCCTTTAATTGCAGATATTCATTTTCACTATAAAAGAGCAATAGAAGCAGCTCAAAATGGAGCTAGCTGTTTGAGAATCAATCCTGGAAATATAGGGGATAGAAAAAAAATTAGTGAAGTATTAAAGGCTGCCAAAGATAATAACTGCTCAATAAGAATTGGTGTAAACGCTGGATCATTGGAAAAGGATATACTAGAAAAATTTAAAGAACCATGCCCAGAAGCTTTGGTGGAAAGTGCTTTAAGAAATATAAAAATTTTAGAAGATGAAAATTTTTTTAAATTTAAGATCAGTGTTAAGTCCTCAGATGTATTTTTAACAATTAAAGCTTATCGTGAACTTTCCAGTAAGACTGACTACCCTCTTCATTTAGGCATAACTGAAGCTGGTAGTTTTGTATCTGGTAGTGTAAAATCATCAGTGGGCATAGGATCATTACTTCTTGATGGAATAGGTGATACTATAAGAATTTCACTTTCTGATGATCCTGTTCAAGAGGTAAAAATTGGAAATGAAATCTTAAAATCATTAAACCTTCGTCATAGAGGTGTAAAAATTATTTCTTGTCCGTCGTGTGCAAGACAAGGTTTTCAAGTTATAGATACTGTGAAAATTTTAGAAGATAAGTTATCTCATATTAAAACACCATTAACCTTATCTATAATAGGATGTGTGGTTAATGGACCTGGAGAAGCTGCTATGACGGATGTTGGGATAACAGGTGGAAGGAATGGCAGTAATATGCTTTATTTGTCAGGAATTCAGAAAGAAAAAGTTTTTACCAAAGACATGATCAACAAAGTTATTAGAGAAGTTGAAAAAAAAGCATCTGAACTAGAGAAATAATTAAAATGATACCCCAAAAAACGATTGAAGATTTGATAGCTAAACACTCAAATTTAGAGATAGATTTATCATCAGGTAACTTAGACAAAAATAAATTTGCAGAAAAATCAAAAGAGTATTCTGATCTAAATGGAATAATTGATTATGCAAAAAAATATTTATCTTTTGAAAAAGAAAAGAATGAATTGGAGAAAATTCTAAACGAAAATAATAATGATCAAGAACTAAAAAAAATGGCTGAAATTGATTTAAACGATCTTAAGATTGAATTTGAAAAAAATGAAAAAAAATTAAAATTGTTTTTATTACCTAAAGATGAAGCTGATAAAAAAAATGCTATTATTGAAATTAGAGCAGGTACAGGAGGGCTTGAAGCAAGTTTATTTGCTAGTGACTTATTTAAGATGTATGAAAAAGTAAGTCATAAAAAAAAATGGAGTTTAGAATTAATTTCTATTTCTAGAAGTGAGGCCGGAGGTTTAAAAGAAGTTATAGCATCAATCAAGGGTACGAATATTTATTCAACTTTAAAGTATGAAAGTGGAGTCCACAGGGTTCAAAGGGTGCCTGATACTGAAACTCAGGGGCGGGTTCATACTTCAGCTGCGACAGTTGCAGTTTTGCCAGAAGTTGAAGAAGTTGATCTTAAAATTAACGAGTCAGATCTAAGAATAGATGTTTTTCGTGCGGGCGGACCTGGTGGTCAGTCAGTTAATACTACAGACAGTGCCGTTAGAATTACTCACATTCCAAGCGGGATATCAGTTTCTCAACAAGATGAAAAGTCTCAACATAAAAATAAAGCTAAAGGGATGAAAATACTCAGAGCTAGATTATATGAGATGGAAAGATTGAGGATTGAAAAGGAAAGATCACAAGACAGAAAGAGCAAAATAGGTTCAGGAGATAGATCTGAGAGAATAAGGACTTATAATTTTCCTCAAGGAAGAGTAACAGATCATAGAATAAACTTAACATTACATAAATTAGATGAATTTTTAGAGGGTGAAATCTTTGATGAAATGATCGAGTCATTAACATTACAAGCCCAAGAAGAAAGTTTGAGTCAATTGTAAATAAATGAATATTCAAAAACTAATTACAGAAGCGAGTAACAAATTAAAAGAAGGTAATATAAAAACATCTTTTTTAGATAGTGAAATTTTAATGTCTAAGGCAATAGGTAAAAATAGAAAATATTTAATTTTAAATTCAAATCAGAAAATCAATAAAAAAAATTTAAATTATTTCAATAAATTAGTTCATGAACGTTATTCCGGAAAACCAATAGCTTATTTAATTGGTAAAAAAAACTTTTGGAAATACGAATTCCATATAACTGATAATGTTTTAATACCACGACCTGATAGCGAGATAGTTGTTGAAGAGGTGCTTAAATTTTCAAAAAATAAGTCAAAACTTAAAGTCTTAGATATAGGCGTTGGCTCAGGGTGTCTTCTTTTATCTATATTAAAGGAAAAAAAAAATTTTTATGGAACTGGTATAGATATTAATCAAAAATGTATTGATATATCTAAAAAAAATACTCTAAAGCTTAATTTATCCAACAGAGTTAAATTTTTTAGATCAGATATTGACAATTTTAAACGTGGCAAATATGATTTAATTATATCAAATCCTCCTTATATTAATAAATTAGATTTGCAATATTTGGAAAATGATGTAATTAATTTTGAGCCAATAAATGCTCTTGATGGTGGATTAGATGGTATATCAGAAATCAGAAAAGTAATTAAAAAATCGTCTGAACTGATTAAAGTTAATGGTAAATTATTTTTAGAGATAGCTTTTGATCAAAAGGAGAAGGTAAAAAAACTATTAACAGGAAATGGTTTTTATATAAATAAAATTTTGAAAGATTATTCAAAAAATGACAGATGCATAATTAGCACAAAAATTTAATCAATATAGAATATGGTAACATTTAGGAACAACAATAGAAGAAACAATTATAGAAGGGGAGACAGAGGATTCAAGTCCAATGGTGATAGATCTAAATTCAATAATAATTTTACAAATAGTGAAAATTTTCAAAGAAAAATACCTGGAAGAAATAATCACAATGCTTCAAAATTAATTGAAAAATATAATAATTTAGCTAGAGAAGCTTTATCCAATGGGGACAAAATTCTTTCAGAAAATTACTTTCAACATGCAGACCATTTCACAAGAATTTTAGAAGATCAAGATGCAATTAAAAAATCAAAATTTTCAGAAAATCTTTCACAAAAAGAGGATCCAATAAAAAGTGAAAAAAAGGATGAACACACATCTAAAAGTTCTGAGGAGTCTGAGAGTAAACAGTCTGATATAAATTGATTTTAATTTATTCCAACAATTTTTTCTGATTTTAGTACATCTAATTTAATTTTTTTTGTTTCAAATATTTTTCTATTCTCATCTTTCAATACTTTACCAGAAGGCAGTTTTAACTTTTGTGAATTTATTCTTTTACCATTTACTATAACTTCATAATGCAAATGTGGTCCAGTAGACTTTCCAGTTGAACCAACAAAGCCTATTATTTGTCCTTGCTTAACGCGAATACCACTTCTTATTCCACTTGCAAATTTTGACATATGTGCATAAACAGTTTCATAAGTTGAGTTATGTCTTATCCATACACAGTTACCTCCACCACCACACCAACCAGCTTTCTTAATAATTCCATCGCCAGAAGCCATAATAGGTGTTCCCATTGGTGCAGCAAAATCTGTTCCCCGATGCATTTTATTGAAACCGTCAATAGGATGTTTTCTCATTCCGAAAGGAGATGACAATCTTGCACCATTAATGGGTGTTTTCATTAATGCTTTTTTAACACTTTTTCCATTCTTATCATAATGACCTTCAAATCCTTTTTTATCAAAATAATATAAGGAATTATTTTCTCCACTTAGTTTTAAATTTGCGTATAAAATATTACCTGTCTCAATTATTTTTCCATTTTCATCTTCAAAAGCTTCGTACATAATTTGAAAGCTATCTCTTTTTCTTATATCTCTTTGAAAATCTACTTGAAATCCATATATCCTAGCAAATTCAATAATGGTATTAATAGGTATTTTTTTATCTACCGCAGATTTATATAAACTTTGCAATATAATATTTTCTTTATAAACTATTTTTTTATTCAATTTAGTTACTAAAATTTTTTGATTGAAACCATCAACATCAATATTTTTATTCAGGAATATTTTTTTTGTATTAGAAATTTGGAATATAAATTCTTTTAGCAAATTACTTGATTGATCTAATGTAAATATAATCTTCTGATTTGTATTTAGCTTATTAATATTTATTTCTGAAGATAATTTTTTTTTTATTTCTATAATCTCCTCTTTTTTAATATTGTAAGTTTCTAAAATGTTATCAAATGTTTCCCCTGGTGAAATTCTATGCTCAACCTTTTTAAATCTTGGTTCTAAATTTTTAAAAAAATTATTAAGAGTTTTTTTTAGATAGATATTGTTGATCGTATTTTTGTAGTTGTAGATAATTTTATTTTTATTATAATTGTAATAAGTAGTTGAAATTATTGTAGTAAATAAAAGTATTATTAGCGCTACAATTTCTGTGTTTTTTTTAATTTTATCTTTAAATTTGTTAATCATTAAAAATTTTGAATTAGTTATTAATAGTTTAGCTATTGTAAAAAATCAAAAAAAACCCTTGTAAAATAAGGTGTTTTTGCCAGTTTTTTTAATCTTATATGCTTGATTTCCTATAATTTTAGCCTATAAGCATCAGACTTTCTCAAGAAATTATTGTGATTACAATAAATTCGAGGGGAATTATTGGGCTTTTTTAGCCTAATTAGCTATTTAAACAGTTAAAATTTAAGAAGAGAAGTGTGGACGGTTAAGGTTACCAAAATTTGTCGTACACACTTCAATCATATATAAATTTTATTCT
>MDSV01169552.1_pt1 | contig 17452 bp, 16 predicted proteins | sample 810851 | NCBI WGS metagenome assembly MDSV01 (sample SAMN05326640, study PRJNA326480) | marine metagenome | isolation source: seawater | place: Atlantic Ocean: North East | collected 2012 | reverse complement strand
GCTAATGATGGCACTATCAATGTATCACCCAAGGGTTTCAATTCTTCGCGAGTGTTGTCCCCTAATCGTATTATGTGGATAAATATCACCGGCAGCAGCAATGAGACTACTGCCCATCTATCCCAGAATAACCGCATGACCATGACGTTCTGCGCCTTCGATAGGTCGCCAAAAATATTGCGACTTTATGGGAAAGGAGAAGCTATCCATTCTCGAGACTACCGGTGCACTGAGCTGGAAGAATTTTTCAATCCGCATCCTAGTGCCAGAAAATACTTAGACTTTTCCGTCGAGCTAATACAAACGTCCTGTGGTTTCGGCGTTCCTTTTTACAATTTCAAGGAAGAACGTGACAACATGGACAAATGGTTGGAGGTTAAAGGCAGAGGCAGCATCGAAGATTATTGGAAGGAAAAAAATCAGGTCAGTTTAGATAGGCTACCTACACATATCATCCACTAGAAAGGTCAAGACTAAGAGGCACTTGTATGACTGATGAATCAAACCCGGCTGAATCGATCAATGAACAAGCGCAAGCGGAAGAACAGAAAGAAAAGCCAAACAATGTCGGTAAAATCGAGTGGCTGGATTTAACCGTCGACGATGCCTCGCGAGTTAAAGATTTCTATTGTTCAGTGGTAGGTTGGACTAGCACAGAACAAGACATGGGCACGTATAGCGATTACAACATCAATCTACCAGGCACGGTCAATACCATCGCAGGAATATGTCATGCCAAAGGCCCAAACGCTAATTTGCCAGCGCAATGGTTGGCGTATGTTCGGGTCGCTAGCGTCGCGGAAAGCGCTGAAAAATGCGAAAAATCAGGGGGCAAAGTGTTAGAAGGTCCCCGCCGTATGGGGAGTAAGCAATTTTGCGTGATTCAAGATCCTGCTGGAGCAGTTTTAGCTCTACTCTCTGAGGGCTAACTTTGAGCATACTAAACGGTCGGTGTCATTGTGGGTCCGTGAAGTTTGTATTGCGAGCACCAGATGGTGTCCAAGGACTGCGCCGCTGTAATTGCTCGCTTTGTAAACGCAAAGGCGTGGTAATGGCCACTGCCAAACTAACTGAGCTAAGTATTATTGAAGGCGAAGAAAAGCTTAGCCTTTATCAGTGGAATACGAAAATTGCTAAACACTATTTTTGTTCTCATTGTGGAATCTATACTCACCACCAGCGGCGCGCCGCACCTGATGAGTATGGTTTTAATGTAGCATGTATCGAGGGGATAGAACTGTCCAATATCGGTGATGTTCTCATGATCGATGGCTCTACTATGACATTGATGGAAAATGAGTAGGCTTAGGAATTATCAAGCTGGCTTCCGGGCAACTATACTAGAAGGCGGCGAGTTAAAACCTGCCGATAATACTAACCTAGACTAGGTGTTTTTATGTTCAAACAGCTAAAACAAAATTTCGCGTTACGTCCAATTTGGATGAATGCCGTCATGGGCTTTTGTTTCTTCATGACTTTCATCTATCTACCCTGGGATATTTTTATAAAACCACTCGCCGAAGATCAGGAAGTTTGGTTTGGGGTCTTATTTTATGGTTGGTTAGCAAAACTGGGAGCTCTCCTACACTGGTTTGTTTACGGGGCTGGATTTTTCGGGTTGTGGAAAATGAAGTCTTGGCTGCATCCTTGGATAGAGCTTTACATACTTCAAGTTGCATATAGCATGTTAGTTTGGAATTTTATGGCAACTGAAGGGTCAGCACTCTGGAGCGGTATTGCTGTGGCTGCAATCTTCGCATTTCTTGCTTATGGTTTTTATATGAAAAAAGATCTTTTCGACTTTCCCTAACTAAGACTAAAATTCTGCAATCTTCCAAGCCGTTAAAAGCTATCTGTTTCTGTTCAACTCTCCTGTCTGTTTAATTCTTTTATTAAAATCTGAGGGTTTTTGTAATAACTTTGGGACCCTGAGGAAAATATTAGGGATGAAGCATGTTTAAAGCGAGAATCGTGTCAATTTTTGTAGGTTTCTGTCTATCTACAGGTGCCTTTGCTCAACTGCAAAGGCCCAATTTCATCGTGGTCATGGCAGACGATCTTGGATTTGGCGATCTCGGGATATACGGTTCCACATTAATCCAAACTCCAAATCTGGATCGTATGGCAGCGGAAGGAATTTATTTCGATTCTTTTTATGCCAGCGCTAATGTCTGTACTGCTTCTCGAGGAGGCCTGCTTACTGGTCGTTATCCAGTGCGATTGGATTTAGTCACTGATGTTGCTCGCCCAACGAATGAAATCCACTTGGCAGAATCTGAAATCACCATTGCTGAAGCGCTGAGAGAAGAAGGCTATAAAACCGCACTGTTTGGCAAATGGCATTTGGGTTCTCGCCTGGAATGGTACCCATTGAACCATGGATTCGATGAATTTTATGGCGTCCTCCACAGTAACGATATGCCTGATTTTGTGTTGTACCAGGATGCTCAAGTCATCGAGAACCCTGTCGATCAAACAACACTGACACAAAGATACACCGCTGAATCACTGCGCTTTATTGAAGAAAACCAGAACCATCCTTTCTTCCTCTATCTCCCTCACAGTTTTCCCCATGTACCTCTATTCGTCTCCGACGAGTTTGAAAACCAGTCCGAAGCAGGTCTATACGGTGATGTTGTTGAAACTATCGACTGGAGTATGGGAGAGATTTTCGACAAACTAAAAGAATTAGAAATCGATGAACAAACGATGGTGATATTCACTTCTGACAATGGCCCTTGGTTTGAAGGTAGCTCCGGTCAGTTCCGTAATCGCAAAGGCAGTTCTTGGGAAGGTGGTCTGCGAGTACCTTTTATCGCAAGGTGGCCGGGCGTAATTCCTATAGGTAGCCATTCTAGCGAAGCGGCAATGAATATTGATATTCTTCCAACGTTGCTCGATTTTGCCGATGTTCCGCTACCGGATGAGCGCACAATAGATGGAGCAAGTATCCGAGGAATCTTAAGCAAGAATGAGAAAACACCTCACGAAAAACTCTACCTTTTTAATAACGATCGAATTGCAGGAGTCCGCAGTGGTAATTGGAAACTCGTACTTGAAAGTTGGTATCGCGGGGCACTTCCAAGTTTTGATAATCCTAATTCCTACTATGGCCCCGAAGGTCTTCTATTCGATCTAGAAAAAGACCCTGGTGAAACATACAGCTATACTCGCGAAAATCCTGACGTGGTTGAGAAATTGCGAAACTATTTAATTCAAGGACAAAAAGAATTGGAATCTTTTGTTCTCCCTGACATGTGGAACCGACTCTAAGTCAACAACGAGAATCCCGAATGAAAACTATAAAAGGACCTGCAATATTCTTAGCGCAATTTGCAGCAAATGAATCACCATTTAATTCTTTAAATGAGATTGGACACTGGGCTGCCAAACTCGGGTTCAAAGGCGTCCAGATTCCAAGCTGGGATGCGCGACTATTTGACTTAAAGCAAGCGGCGGAGAGCCAAGGTTATTGCGACGAAGTGAGGGGCACTCTGGCTGAACATGGTATTGAAATTACTGAGCTATCCACGCATTTGCAGGGCCAGCTAGTCGCCGTGCATCCTGCCTACGATGAAATGTTTGATGGCTTCGCCGCACCGGAAGTTCAAGGCGACCCTACTGCCCGGCAGGCCTGGGCAGTCGAACAAATGTTATTAGCTGCTAAGGCCTCACACAACCTTGGCCTTACTGCGCATGCTAGCTTTCCGGGCGCTCTGGCATGGCCCTACTTTTATCCCTGGCCGCAACGTCCAGCAGGCCTTGTGGAAGCGGCTTTCGATGAACTCGCTAAACGCTGGCATCCGATCTTAGACGCCTTCGATGAATCTGGAGTAGATATTGGTTTTGAGATTCATCCTGGCGAGGATCTGCACGACGGCATTACTTTCGAAATGTTTTTAGAGCGCGTTAACAATCACCCTCGTTGTAATATTCTTTTCGATCCGAGTCATCTTATCCTGCAGCAATTAGACTACCTTGCCTTTATGGATGAATATAAAGAACGCATAAGACTCGTTCACATAAAAGATGCAGAGTTTAATCCTACTGCCAAACAAGGCGCTTACGGTGGCTATCAATCCTGGATTGATCGGGCTGGCCGCTTTAGATCTTTGGGTGACGGACAGGTCGATTTCAGGGGAATCTTTTCTAAACTCAGCGCCAATGATTTTGATGGCTGGGCAGTACTTGAGTGGGAGTGCTGTCTCAAACATCAGGAAGACGGTGCGCGTGAAGGCGCAGAATTTATACGCGACCATATTATACATGTCACGGATAAAGCCTTTGATGACTTTGCTGATTCCGGTGTAAACGAAGCAATCAATAGAAAAATTTTAGGCCTCAGTTAGTTATACTGTATCGAGAATTTTTGAAGAAATAATACGGCTAATCTAGGGAACAAGACTAAGCATGCAAAAGATCAAACTAGGCATGGTAGGCGGAGGTAAAGATGCCTTTATCGGAAGCGTCCATAGAATGGCCGCTAGATTAGATGATCGATATGATCTCGTCGCCGGAGCGTTAAGTAGCAGTCCGATCAAAGCTAGCGAATCAGCTGCCGAGATCGGCATAGATAAAAAACGTAGTTACACCTCCTACCAAGAGATGGCCAAAAAAGAAGGAAAGCTAGCAGATGGTATAGATGCTGTTGCTATCGTAACTCCGAATCATTTGCATGCAGATGTTGCTAAAGAGTTCCTTGAGGCCGGCATTCATGTTATTTGCGACAAACCCTTAACAGCAAAATTAAGTGATGCTGAAGAACTCGCTACTTTGGTGAAGGAGTCGGGGTTAGTTTTCGCGATAACTTACAACTACAGTGGCTATCCAATGGTCCGACAAGCCAAAGAGATGATAGCAAAAGGCGAAATTGGCACTGTGCGCTTGGTGCAGTCGGAATACGCGCAAGATTGGTTAGCAACAAATATTGAACAAAATGGCCAAAAGCAGGCTACTTGGCGAACAGACCCAAATCAAGCCGGAGCGGGCGGTGCAATTGGCGATATTGGCACTCATGCATATCACCTCGCCGAGTTTATTACAGGCTTGGAGGCTAGCTCTTTACTGGCAGATTTGGACTCATTCGTATCCGGTAGGTCGCTCGATGATAATGCCAATATACTTCTGCATTACAAAAATGGCGCCAAGGGCATGCTCTGGGTGAGCCAAATCGCCAGCGGCAAAGAGAACGGCCTAAATATCCGCATTTTTGGCGATAAGGGTGGGCTCGAATGGTCGCAAGAAGATCCTAATTACCTTCAGCACACTACCCTGGGTAAGCCGAAACAAATACTCACGCGTGCTGGTTCAACTTCTGGAGAGCTCGCGAATGCGGCCTCCCGCATCCCGAGTGGCCACCCAGAAGGATTTATTGAAGGTTTCGCCAACATCTATCGCGAAACGGCAGATTTGATACTGGCTCATAACAACAAAACAGAATTTACTAACCTTGTTCCGACAGTTGATGATGGATTGCGGGGCATGCGTTTTATCGATAAAGCAGTCGCTTCGAATCAAGCCGGCTCAATCTGGCAAAGCTTGGACCACTAACCCTATATACCGGGACTGTTACCAATCAAAGTGTTCAGCTACACTGTTTTTCTGCATCAGGAGAAGAATAATGAATGATCAAGTCCAATCCCGTCGTCAATTTTTACTACAAGCAGCTATTACTAGAGCAATGGCTGCTACTCCATTCTCAGTTGCTCTAGCTCAGAGTCGCCGAGTAGACAGGATAGGTTTACAGCTTTACACATTGCGCGCTGAAATGGCCCAGGATTTTGAAGGTACTTTAGAGAAGCTCGCCGAGCTCGGTTTTAAAGAAATGCAGTTTGCTGGCTATCACGGGAGGCCCATCGCAGAAGTCCGTCGGGTATTAGATCGCCTAGGTTTATCATCCCCCGCTGCTCACGTCGGTCTCAACTTGCTCAGAGAAGACGTAGACAAACAAATTGATATTGCTGGTGAACTTGGCCAGAAATATATGGTGGTCCCCTCTTTGCCCGGAGACGAGCGGACACTTGCTCATTATGAAAGACATGCCGAAGCGCTAAACGACTATGGACAACGCTGTAAAGACGCCGGAATAACTATTGGTTATCACAATCATAGTTTTGAGTTTGAAACACAAGGCAATAAAATTGGCTACGACTATTTATTGACTTTGACCGACCCCGATCTTGTAGTTTTTGAATTAGATCTTTATTGGGCGGTCAATGCTGGAGCAGACCCCATTGTCATCTTTAATGAAAATCCAGGTCGCTTCCCGATGGTTCATGTCAAAGATCAAAACGCAGCAGGTCAGATGGTGGATGTTGGCCGTGGCATAATCGACTTCGCTGAAATTTTTACTCATTCTGATACTGCTGGCATCGAACATTATTTCATTGAGCATGACGCTCCTGATGATGGTATTAGTTCCGTTGCTTACAGTTTTAACGCCGTAAACAGCATTCGTTTTTAAGAAACCAGATCATCATGGCTGAGCAAATTTACGATGTTATTATAGTTGGGTCTGGGGCCGGTGGTGGCATGGCTACCCACCAACTTGCTAATGCAGGTCTTAAAGTTGCACTAATTGAAGCTGGTGATTTTTACGACCCTGCCGATGAAGAGCAACGCACTCAACTTCGTTACCCCTGGGAATCCCCTCGTCGTGGTGCCAGTACCCAAAGACGCCCATTCGGTGACTACAATTCCTGCATCGGTGGGTGGGAGTTAGATGGAGAGCCCTATACGCAAAAAGGCGAGACAGATTTCATGTGGTGGCGAGGCCGTATGCTTGGTGGTCGCACCAATCACTGGGGCCGAATTTCTCTCAGGTTTGGCCCATTAGATTTTGGACGCAGAGACATTGATGGTCTTGGTGACAATTGGCCAATAGGTTACGGAGACATAAAACCCTATTATGATAAAGTTGATAAGCTGATCGGTGTTTTTGGCAGTAATGAAGGGCTCTACAACGACCCAGATGGCTATTTTTTACCTGCACCAAAACCTCGATTACATGAGCTTTATTATATTGATGGGGCTCGTAAATCTAATGTACCAGTAATTCCTGCGCGCAAATCTATACTCACAAAACGTATTAATCATGAAAGAGGCCTTTGCTTCTATTGCGGCCAGTGCAGTCGGGCCTGTGGAGTTCATGCAGATTTTTCATCAAGCACAGTGCTTATTTATCCTGCCCTTAATGGCGGCCAAGTGGACTTGTTCACAAATTCAATGGTTCGCGAAGTCACCACAGATCGGGAAGGCAGAGCCACTGGAGTTAGCTACATCGATAAAAAGAATCATCAAGATATACAACTGCGAGGTCGGTCCGTGATTTTAGCAGCTTCGGCTTGCAGCAGCGCTCGCATATTACTAAATTCAAGAAGCAGCCAACATGATAATGGCCTTGGCAATAGTAGTGATCATGTTGGTCGTTACCTGCATGATTCAACTGGCGCGAGTCGCGCGGCCTTCTTACCCGACCTAATGGATCGTGATATTTACAATGAAGATGGCGTGGGTGGAATGCATGTCTACACCCCTTGGTGGTTGGAGGGCGCCAATCTGGATTTCTCTCGCGGCTACCATTTAGAGATCGGCGGTGGCATGAGCATGCCGTCTTATGGCTTTGGCTTTGCTGCAAATCAATACAATGAATACCTGGGTAAACGAGTCGGCGGTTATGGAAATCAATTAAGAGATGATATTCGGCGATTCTATGGCGCTAGGCTTAGCATTGCTTGTCGTGGCGAGAGTGTTCCGCAATACAATAATCGATGCGAATTAGATCCTGTTGTTGTGGACGAATGGGGAATACCAGTGCTGCGCTTTGATTATCAATGGACCCAGCAGGAAATTAATCAGGCCCGACATATGCAAGACACAATGGAAGAGCTACTTGAAGCATCTGGCGGAGTGACGCTGGGCGATAAACCAGGTGCAGACCAAAATTACGGATTAACTAAACCAGGCGAAATTATTCACGAAGTAGGCACTACACGCATGGGTGTCGATGTAAGGACCAGTGTTACAAATGAGTTCGGTCAGTTACACGATGCCGACAATGTTTTTGTGGTGGATGGTGGTACCTTTGTATCGCAAGCTGATAAAAATCCGACCTGGACTATATTGGCACTAGCCTGGCGAACTTCTGACTACATTGTTGAACAAATGCGGCAAAGGAATATCTAGGCTCGAAAATGGACAGAAGAGAAACACTAAAATCCCTATTTTTGGCCCCATTGGCAGGTTCTGTAATCACCTCTACTGCTTGCAGTAGTATCAGTGGTAACACTCAGCCCCTAATTAGCTGGACTCCCCTTCCCACTAATTACTCCTATGGCCGAACCGAAATCGAAAGGCTCTCTGACCAAAAGCTATTTGCCGAAACCTACTTTCGGGAGCACGAGCTGGTAACCATAGCGGTCTTGTGCGACATAATCTTACCAAATGAAAACCCAAATGGCGGCGCTCTGGATGCTGGACTGCCTGACTTTGTTGAATTTATGGTAAAAGATCGAACACAATACAAGTTACCTGTTAGAGGAGGTATTGCTTGGCTAGATAATTATGCCATTGAGAATCATGGTGCAGATTTTATAAACATCAGTGAAAAACAACGCCTCAGTGTTTGTGATGACATCGCCTACGCAGATAATAGCAATCCTGATTTACAAACCGGGATCCGTTTTTTCTCGCTAATGCGAGACCTGACCTTGACAGGATACTACACCACGGAACGCGGACTGAAAGAACTAGGCTATATTGGAAATAGTCCAAATGTATGGGATGGCGTGCCTGATGAAGTGCTTAAGCGCCATGGCAAATCTTATGAACCAGAATGGCTAGCTAAGTGCGTCGATCAGACCAAAAGGGATGAAGTTGCCGAATGGGACGAGGATATGAACTTACTTGGCTAACCAGCGGGAAAGCAAACTTGTAATGAGACTGATTATGAACAAACTTTTTTTACTACTTAGCTTCCTATCTGTATCTTCAGTTTCAAATGCTCAAACTGCGATTTTAGGCAATCCTGTTGGCCCTTTACCTGAAACAATAACAGGTGTTATTGAAGGCTCACCCCCATCAGATGCAATAGTTTTATTCGATGGAGTAAATATGGATGCATGGAAACACGTGGGGAGTGGCGAAGCATCGCAGTGGCATATCGATGATGGCGTGCTAACCGTAAATAATGGCAGCGGAACACTGGTTAGTAAACAATCCTTTGGCGACATTCAATTACATATCGAATGGCGACCAAGTGAAGAGATAATAGGCGAGGGCCAGAGCCGAGGTAACAGCGGCATCTTTATGCAGTCTTTGTTTGAAATTCAAATGCTGGACAGTTGGGAAAACCCTACTTATGTAAATGGCCAGGCTGGCTCTGTATATCACCAATACCCGCCATTGGTAAACGCTTCAAATCCCCCAGGAGAATGGCAAGCCTATGACATCATTTTCACCGCACCTATTTATGATCGCGATGGCACTCTGCAAAGCCCTGCCTATGTGACATTAATTCATAATGGCGTGCTGGTGCAAAATCATACAGAAGTATTAGGTAGCACATTTCCTGCCGTTCCTGAATACAAAGCGATCTGCGAGCCCTATGAAATTGGAGAAACTATGGATTGCACGGGCAAATTGCCATTGTTGCTGCAGGATCATGGTCAGGTAGTTTCATTTCGCAATATTTGGTTAAGAGAACTGTAAGCGGTTAAATACAGTCCAATCTCTTTAATATAGGAACTAGAACAACCTCTATTCCTGACCCTTGCTCTTTTTCGAACTGTGGTCATTTCTGATTATCTTTCACAATACAGTTGAGCTCGTCTTTTCACCAGCGGTGAATAATGCCTCTACTTTAAGTCAACTACATAGATAGCGCATAGACCAATTATTTCAAGCAGTTAGCCCGCACTATGTAAGACTCTTAGCAATATAGTAAAGTATATTATTTACTATATTGCTAAATTTGGCTGAATCAGCCTTTACTCCAGCAATCAAGAAGAAACTAAGCTATTCTTAGAACTAACTCTCGTGTCACTGTGTCTTGTGATTAACTATATATAGTGGTAAGGTCCCTCTCGCAACACAGCATAATGGTCTAATGTTGTATTGCACTCACCTGAGGCACAGCCACACCACACCTTTTAAACTGTGTATCAGGCACTCCTTGGGTTTCCCGCCCTCTACCATTGCTCTAGAGGGCCGGGATACTCTCTGAAACTCTATCTTCCGCTTCCTTAATTTTCTTATCAATTCCACTGGGCATTTCTAACGCCTATGTTCTATGGGAACGTTACTTTCAAAGCAAGCGTAAGTTTTGTGTATTGCGAGCAGCGTCGAAGTCGCTATGCTGATTTTTCCCCATTTATAGCCGGGCATAAAAAAGGAAGGCAATTGCCTCCCTTTTCAAATAATTTGTTTTGATTAACTAATAAATATTAAGAGCGATTTTCTAACTGCACCGCACGAGCCAAAATAGAATATTCTTGAACTTCGCCCTCAAGTTTCAAGGTTGATTGGGCGCCCGCATCTTGCGCAAAATGCTCAGCTTGTTCACCAGAAAGAGTATGTTGAGTCAGCTGTCCGTAAATGACTGAGCGCTGCATACTAGTTTCAATAGGAATAAAAAATCCATAATCTTCAAAAGTAACACGAGCGTAGGTATCACCATCGATCAAAATCATCCAACATCCTTTCGCCTGGCATACTTCAGTAACTTGTCCGGCAATTTTCACAAACCCTTCTTGACCTTGGTCGAGTTTAACAATCGCTTGTTTCAGTGAAACCGGATCGCCAGCAGATGGCACTTCCCCACCAAAAGTTTGATCGGCCCTAAAGGTTTGATCTGCTTGCGCACTGAAAATAATGCTCACTATTGCGCAAATTATAAATCCTGTTCGCTTTTTCATTTCTATTCCCTCTTTTTCATATCTTTTTTGCTCATGGTCTTCTTTTACTCCCAGCCTGCGAGAGTCACAAATACTACTGACTCTTGACTAGATTAAAGCAATCTAAAGAACGCCATAAGTTGTCCTTGTTCGGCTGGACCCAAAGTGGCATAAGTTTTTGGCATCAGCATTTTATTAATCTATGGGATATAGTTTACCCTTTCCCTAAAATAAGTCACCTATCCACGTCTCTAATCTTTAACACTAATTCCAATTAGCTTGAGCCATATTAATCCTTAAACCTCTGCCTCTATAAAAACATTTTCTTTAAAATTTATCGAATTCAATGTGTTGCTAGAATAGTCTTGTTTTCATGAGCAAATTGCACTGAACTCAGCCGCGTCATATCATCAGGCTTCGGCCCGCCTTCGTCAGCGCTTAACCGACACCTAACAATAATAAGGAATAAGAATAATGATTGTTTATGGAGTAGCCTTACTTTCTGCATGCCTAATATTAGGCATGGTTATAGGCGAAGCACTTGGTGTAGCCCTCAACGTAGAAGCCAACGTGGGGGGTGTTGGTATCGCGATGCTATTTCTTGTTTTCGCGAGCAATTCTGAAAAATTCAAAACTCTCACGGAAGGTTCAGCCGGCAGCGGCATTAAGTTCTGGAGTGCGATGTATATTCCAATCGTCGTAGCAATGGCTGCTCGGCAAAACGTTGCTGCTGCTGTAGATGGTGGTTTACTAGCACTGTTAGCCGGTATTGCGGCGGTGGTAGTAAGTTTTGCCCTCGTTCCGATACTCAGCAAAATTGGTAATAGTCCCGCTACCGATGATCAAAAAGAACAGGGAGCGGCGTAATGGATATTATTGAGACTGTCTTTGTTCGAAATAATTTAGTCGTTGCTTTTGCTGTGGTTGGGGTAACGATTTGGATTTCTTATTTTCTAGCGGACAAACTCACCAATGGTCGAATTCATGGCTCTGCTATTGCTATCGCGTTGGGTTTGCTTGCAGCTTACTTCGGTGGTGTTGCCACCGGTGGCAACACCGGTGTAGCCGACGTCGCGCTTCTCGGTGGGATCGGACTCATGGGCGGCGGGATGATGCGTGACTTCGCTATCGTGGCTACTGCTTTCGGTGTTCAATTGCGCGAACTTAAAAAAGCCGGTCTCGCCGGTGTGATTTCCATCTTTGCGGGAGTCATTGTATCTTTTATTGTAGGTGCTGTGATTGCCATACTTTTCGGCTATACCGACCCGGCAGCCATTACGACAATTGGGGCAGGTGCTGTAACCTATATCGTTGGCCCGGTTACCGGTGAGGCTATTGGCGCAAGTGATGCCGTAATCACCTTGAGTGTTGCAGCAGGACTGGTTAAATCCATCTTGGTTATGATCGGGACACCCTTGGTAGCTAAGCATATCGGTTTGGATAATCCGCAATCAGCTATGGTATTCGGCGGCTTAATGGGAACCACTAGTGGTGTTGCCGCTGGATTAGCAGCAACAGATCCCAAACTTGTTCCTTATGGTGCTATGACAGCTACTTTCTACACAGGTGTAGGATGTTTGTTAGGGCCATCTATTTTATTTTTTATCGTCAGCGCGTTTTATTAACAAATCAACCTATATATAAAAAGAAGGACTACGGTACTAACAATGGCTGAATCACCTTTCCCCTACCTTCACAATGATAGTGAACGTGTCGCTTTAGTTGAAGCTGACAACACTTACACTTACAGCGAAGTTAATTCTCGTGTCAATCGCTTTGCTACTGGATTGCTCGGTAACAAAGATGACCTTCAAGAAGAGCGAATTGCTTTCTTTATGCCCGCTAGTCTTGATTATGTCACTACGATGCATGGTGTCTGGCGAGCCGGTGGTATTGCTGTTCCGCTGAACGTTGCTTCTGCAGTGTCTGAATTAGATCACTATCTTAGCTGTGCTAGCGTAACTCGCATGGTCGCCAATGCTGAGTATCAAGAATCACTTCGGGATTTATGTGCATCACTTAACATTGAACTGATGTCTGCCGAAGAGGTGTTAGCTGATGCGGCTGGACCTTTGCCAAAGTTAACGCCCGAACGCAGAGCAATGATGCTATTTACCTCAGGCACCACCAATAAACCCAAAGGCGTGGTTAGCACGCATAAGACTATTCACGCACAAATAACGACGCTCATAGATGCCTGGGAATGGTCCGAAAACGATGTCATCCCTTTATTTTTACCTCTGCATCATATTCATGGAATCATCAACATCCTGAGTTGTGGCTTGTGGGCCGGAGCCACGGTTCACTTATTTGCCAAGTTTGACATTCCAAAAATTTCACACCAAATCGTTGCCGGCACCTACAACGTATTCATGGCGGTACCAACAATCTATGTAAAGCTAATTCAGTACTTCGACAGTATCGATCCCGCTGAAGTGCAAAAGATTTGCGACGGATTCAAAGACATGCGGCTTAACATCTCTGGATCTGCTGCCTGCCCAGTAAAACTCTTTAACCAGTGGAAGGGCCTAACTGGACAAGTTTTATTGGAACGCTATGGGATGACCGAAATAGGTATGGGTATCTCAAATCCTTATAACGGCGAGCGTCGAGCAGGGGCTGTAGGACAAGCATTACCAGGCGTCGATTGTGAATTATTTGATGAAAATGACAGCCTTATAACAGAAGAAGCCGTTGCTGGAGAAATTCGCATCAAAGGCGATAATGTTTTCCTGGAGTATTGGGACAACGCAACTGCTACTAAAGAAAGTTTTAAGGATAGTTGGTTTTGCACAGGCGATGTCGCAGTGCTTGAAGATGGCTATTACCGGATTATGGGTCGCTCATCCGTCGATATCATTAAATCCGGTGGCTATAAACTTTCTGCACTTGAGATTGAAGGCGTACTTCTTACCCATGATGATATCGAAGAAGTTGCCGTAATTGGCGTAGAAGACGATACCTGGGGCGAGGCGGTTACTGCATTTGTCGCTGTCAAAGCGGGTGCTTCCCTTGAGTATGAAGCTCTAAAAGAATGGTGTGATGGCAGGATGTCCTCCTACAAGATTCCGAAATCATTAATACTTATAGAGGCATTGCCCCGTAACGCAATGGGCAAGGTGACTAAACCAGTACTCAAGGAAATGCTCTAGGCTTTCCACCATTTGCCCGCGCCTCTTCATGCAGAAAGAAAGGTTCAGCTAATCACAGAGCACTAGCCAGTTGGAACTGAGCTAGTGCGTTCCTGTGTTTAAAACTATAAAATACAAAACTGTTGTTAACCTGATGTTGAGTATCTTGTCCCGTTGAAAATAGAGTTTCTTGGAAAATCACTTTCCGGCCCCTTTACTGTCCCCTCCGGCATCGTCACTTGCTCCGCAAATATCATTCAGCGTTTCTTCAACCAAATCCCTGAAGTAGGCGTGTTAACAACCAAGAGTATTGGTCCAGAACCCAGACTTGGTTATAGAGAACCAGTTCTCTCCCAATTTGAGCCAGGCAGTTTCACTAATGCGGTCGGACTCACCAACCCAGGGGCCGATCGATCAGCTGAACTCTTAAAAGGTCTCGTGATACCTAAGGATCGCTTTTTGCTAATTTCAATCTTTGGTGGAAACGTCGAAGAATACGTCGAAGTGGCAAAGAAACTTGCTCTCTATGGAGACGGACTAGAACTGAATCTGTCCTGCCCTCATGCCAAAGGCTATGGTATGGCTATGGGACAGGATCCAGCGCTAGTGCGCGAAATAGTAGCTGCGGTAAAAACTGCAGTCGACGTCCCGATAATTCCTAAACTTACACCCAATGTGCCAAATATCGTTGAGATCGCCCAAGCCGCAGTAGCGGGTGGTGCCGATGGAATCTGTGCCATTAACACAACTAATCCAGAATGCTATGAAGCCCATGGCCACCCAATATTAAGCAACAAACTGGGAGGCGTCTCCGGGAAGGTCATATTACCCACTGCATTAAGATGCGTGCAGGAAATTCATAGTGCGGTAGATTGTCCGATTATTGGCTGCGGAGGAATTAGCAGTGCTGAGGATGTGAGCAGTTTTCAGGAAGCCGGCGCCTCAATTATTGGTATTGGCTCTGCTTTGGTTGGCATGACTACAGATGATATTGCTGACTATTTTAAAGTGCTAAGTAACGAGTTAGAAAATGGGACTGAGGAAAGTAGTGCCGAAACGTTAGTCCGCTATGATATTGATATGAACTTTAGGCCAGTGGCCCTTGTAAGCAATGAATGCATAACAGATGACATATGCATTCTTACTTTCGATCGTAAAATTGAAATACATGCTGGACAGTTTGTTTTCCTTTGGATACCTGGATTGGGAGAAAAGCCATTCTCCGCATTGGTGGATGACCCATTTAAACTGGCAGTGATTAACCTCGGGGCATTCACCGAAGAATGTATGGCATTGAAACCTGGCGTCGAAGCTTACGTAAGAGGCCCCTATGGCAACCCCGTAAACCCACCAAAGAATTCTAAGATAATCGCGGTTGCAGGAGGCACTGGATTAGCTGCCGTCTACCAGTTAGCTCGCGACTTTGGCAACACTGAAATTTTCTTTGGCGCGCGTTCAAAAGAAAGACTTTATTTTGTAGATGAAGCTGCCAAAGTAGGTAATCTTCACCTTGCCACTGATGATGGTAGCTTTGGTCACCACGGCGTTATTACTGAATTATTAGAAGAATACTTGAAAAAAATGTCCGAAGAAGAATTAGCCGCGCTAATTTTCTATAACTGCGGCCCTGCTCCTATGGTTCGAGCAGCCGAATCACTCCAAAGAAAATATACTTCGCCAGAACAAATCTACAATTCCATCGACTATCATACAAAGTGTGGAGTCGGAATTTGTGGGGCATGCGATGCACCCGATGGCAGACGCCTCTGCGTGGATGGTCCCTTTCTTGATGCAGCTGATTCCTCTCAATAATCTCTCAGTCGAATAGATTAGTAGCCAATTTTGCAGTTAAGGGGATTCTTATACCAAATTTTCCTACTGCCTTCTTTGAGCTCAAAACGAAAACTTTACTTCATAGACAAGTCTATTTGCTTGCATTAGCATCCAAAGCTAATAATTCAATAACAAAGCCATCAGAGTATTTCATATACTTGATTTATCCATAATTCTATTGAGGTTGCTATGAAGCGTCGTTCATTTCTTGCCGCCACTGCAGCTACAGCTGCATTTCTTCCCAAGCTAACAAACGCGCAGGATCTATCTCCTGCCCAGCCCCGTGATTGGTCAGGTAATACGCCACTGCGTTATCCAGATCCAGATCTGGTGGCTTTGGACGCTCGCTTCCAACGATACATACTATTTAACACGCCTATACAAAGGCATCACGTTGGAACAATGTGGGCTGAAGGGCCCGCCTGGAATGGTGTTGGTCGATATGTAGTTTGGAGTGACATTCCCAACAATCGCCAATTACGCTGGATTGAAGATGATGGCCGCGTGTCTGAGTTTAGGTACCCCTCCGGAAATAGCAACGGCAATACCTTCGATTTTCAAGGTCGACAAATTTCTTGCGAACATGGCAATCGGCGGGTAGTTCGTTACGAATATAACGGCTCCCTCACAGTAATCGCCGATAGCTACGAAGGTAGCCCTTTAAACTCACCTAATGACGCAACCGTTCACCCCGATGGAAGTATTTGGTTTACGGATCCCCCTTATGGGATTCGCGGCGACTACGAAGGAAACAGGGCAGAACAGCAGCACCCGCTTTCCGTGTATCGTGTTGACCCAAGCAGCGGCAATATCAATCGAGTAACTGATGATATCGACGCCCCTAATGGACTCTGTTTCTCTCCTGATTATTCCTTGCTATACGTTGCCAATACTGGCGCTGGTCGAGACATAAAAGTATGGGACGTAGATGGTGAAAGATTGCGGAATGGTCGGGTCTTCGCTGAGCTGGTTGACCCTACTGATAACAGTCGAACTTCAGCCGACGGTATCCGCTGTGATATTGATGGTAATGTTTGGGCTGGCGCAAGACCTGGAGTGCAAATCATTGCACCAGATGGAGACACAATCGGTGCTATTCGTCTGCCGGAAGTTTGCGCGAATGTTTGCTTTGGTGGCGCTAAACGTAATCGCCTTTTCATGACTGCAAGCCAATCGCTTTATTCTGTGTATGTTGGTGTTAGAGGTGCAGGTGTCGCATAAAGGATTTAGTTAACTCAAGCAACTTGAGAGAAGTTCTTAATAACGGGAAAAAACATAACTTTGTAGTTAGATAGAATCTGAAAGGAATTTGGCAGGACCATAAAGAATGCCTTAACAAACATATATACTAGCGTAAGCTGCTAGCAATGAGATCGTTTGATACGAATATCCTGTTGGTTTTGAATAATACTTTTGAGTTAAAAATACTAGAATATTGAGAGCGAGAAAATCCACGAATCTTATGATGTTTTTCTAAAATTTCGAGGTGAAGGAGTTCGCAATATTCCACTCAAAGATCACATTATTTAATCATTAATTACCTGAAAGTAAGGCGTTACTGACTACAACACCAAAATCCATACAGACTATATTGTC
>MDSV01094190.1_pt1 | contig 17455 bp, 16 predicted proteins | sample 810851 | NCBI WGS metagenome assembly MDSV01 (sample SAMN05326640, study PRJNA326480) | marine metagenome | isolation source: seawater | place: Atlantic Ocean: North East | collected 2012 | reverse complement strand
TTTTAATGAGGTTTATAAAATTAATAAAAAGATCGCACTAACTCAATGTACTTCAGTTTATCCTTGTCCAAGTAAATATTCAGATATTGGAGTAATAAAGGAATATATAAAAAAATTTAAAATTCCTGTTGGGTTGTCAGACCACACTAACAACATTTATACTTGTCTAGGAGCTATTGCTCTTGGAGCGTGTATAATTGAAAAACATTTCACCTTAAATAAAAAAGCTCCAGGACCAGATCATGCCTCTTCTATTGAACCTCAAGAATTAAAACAATTAGTTGATGGCGCTAATGCAATTTTTGAAGCTAGAAATCATAAAAAGCAAATTCATAAAAAGGAGTATGAAATTATTAAATGGGCTAGAGAAAGTGTGGTAACAACAAAAAATATAAAAAAAAATGAAATTTTAAACGAATTAAATATCTCAGTAAAAAGACCTGCTCCGAAAAAAGGAATTATTCCTGCTAAAAGTTTTAGATCTGCTTTAGGTAAAAAAGCGAAAACAAATTTGATAAAAGACAAACAGTTAAAATGGACAGAAATTACATAAAACATATTTTATTTTTTTTTGACTCGAGAGCAACATTTTCATACGCGAACAATGTTTATCAAAAGATGAAAAAAGTAAAAAAAATGAAATGTTCAACATTAGTTAGCGGTAATTATTTGGATAAGAAAATGGGTGTTGGACTAAAGATTTTTAATAAACATAAAATTAAAATTACAAAAAAAGCAAATTTTTTAAGCTCAAATAACAAAAAAGACTCTTGGGCAAAAAATTTAGGTTTAGCAATCGCAGAATATTCAAAAAAAATTAATGAAATAAAACCTGATTTAATTTTAATAACAGGAGACAGAATTGAAACGATCGCAGCATGTTTAACAGCTACATATTTAGATATACCGATTGCCCATATACAAGCAGGCGATAAATCTGGCCACGTAGATGATGTTGCTAGAGCTGCTATAGCAAAAATGGCCCATTTACATCTTGCTTCTTGTAAAGACTCTGTTGAAAGACTTAAAAGCTGGGGAGAAAAAAAAAATAGAATTTTTAATGTAGGTGCTCCACAATTAGATGACATTTCTCGTAAAATAAATAACTCAAAATTAGACATAAAATTAAAAGAAAAAATTATTGTTATTTTTCACCCAGTTTTAAACGAAATTAAAAATTTTAAAAAAAATATCAAAAGCTTATATACAGCTTTATCAAAATTTAATTTTGAATATTATTGGATTTATCCAAATAATGACCTAGGTTACAAAATCTTAATAGATTTTTTGAAAAAGAAAAGATCGAAAATTAAAGTAGTTAGAAATCTTGATCGTGAAAATTTTCTCGATTTACTTTTAGAGACAAAAGCTATGATTGGAAATTCATCTTCAGGAATAATAGAAGCTCCTTCCTTTAAATTCCCAGTAATTAACATTGGCAGTAGACAGAATATGAGGCCTCAAGCATCTAACATAGTGAATTGTGCTTATGACTCTAAAGATATAAAAAATAAAATAAACTTTATACTTAAAAATAAAAAATTTTTGAAAAAAATTAAAAAAACAAAAAATTTATTTTTTCAAAAAAACTCTTCACTAAAAATAGTAAACATTTTAAAAAGAATAAAAAAAAATGACAGTTTGTTAAGAAAATTTTAAAATTATGAAGAAAAAAAAAATTAAATTCAAAAATACAGGTATGCGTTATAGGAACCGGAAGAATTGGTCTATCACACGAATTCGATAAAAAAAGAGTTAAACCTGCTTCTCATGTAGGTATGTGGATTAAAAATAAAAAATGCAATCTTAAGGCTATATGTGACAAAAATAAGAGCCAATTCTTAAAAGCAAAAAAATTAAAAAAAGACTTAATTTATTATAGTGATCCAAAAAAAATGCTTCAAGAAATTAAACCAAAAATAGTTTCGATTGCAACATGGAAAGATACTCATTTTAAAATGACGAAATTATGCATTAAACATGGAGTAAAAGTTATAGTATTAGAAAAACCTCTTGCAAGTAATATTAGTCAAGCAAGAGAGATATTGAAGTTGATAAAAAGGTATAAAACTAAAGTATTAGTAAATCATAGAAGAAGATATGATAAGGAAATTATAAAACTAAAAAACAGTTTAAGTAAAGGTCTAATAGGTCAAGTTATCCAAGTATCGTGTTATTATGTTTATGGTTTACTCACAACAGGCACTCATTCAGTTGATACACTTCGGTTTCTTTTTAATGATATTGCTGGTGAAATTAAAACTGTCTATGGTTTTAAAAATAATTTTAAGAATTTTTCTTCTTCTGATGATAAAAACTTTGATGCTGTTTTAGTTTTCAAAAATGGCTTAAAAGTTACATTGCAATCTTTGGATATAAAAAGTTATGATAATTTTGATTTTCATATTTTTGGAAAAAAAGGAAAAATTTTAATTACAGATATTGGAAGAAGTATATTTAAATATGGAATTCAAAAGTCAGTGGAACATTCAGGATTTACAGAATTAAAACAAGAATATTCTAAGTTATGCAGCTCAAAACCAAGAAAACAATTTTCAATGTTATCTGAAAACGCTGTTAAGTGCCTCGTTAATAGTCACACACAGCCTTTATGCTCAGCACAAGATAGCTTAATTGATATGGAAATTATTAATAATATTATTTTGAGTGCAAAGCAAAAATCTAAAGGTAAAAATATAAAAATAAATTAAATTCTTTATGTGTGGAATAGCAGCAATTTTTGGTCCTAAAGACTCAAAAAAAAATAATTTAGAAAAAATGATTTCTTCAATAGCACACAGAGGACCAGACAACATAGGTTTTTTGCATACGAAAAACATATCCTTAGGTTCTTGTCGCTTAAGTATTTTTGATTTCAGTGAAAACGGAAATATGCCAATGAGCGATAAATCAGGTAGATATAAAATAATTTATAATGGTGAAATTTATAATTTTAAAGAACTAAAAAAAAGATATAATATTTCAACTAAATCTAATACTGATACTGAGATACTATTAGAACTTTTTTCAAAATTTAAATTAGAATGTTTAAATTATTTAAACGGAATATTTGCTTTCATAATTTTTGATAGCTTAGAAAATAAGGTTTACTGTGTAAGAGATCGTTTTGGCGTAAAACCCCTTTATTACACTAACATTGGCGATACATTTTATTTTTGTTCGGAGATAAAAGGTATTATCAAGGTTTTTGAAAATGTTAAAATTAATTACGATGCTGTAAAAATGTATTTATCAACATCATTTTATGATTTTTCAAACAAAACATTTTATGAAAAAATTTACCAAGTTACACAATCGACTTGCATAATATTTGATCTAAACAATTTGGAAAAAAAAGAAATACGATACTGGGATCTCAGTAATGATAGTAATAAAGAGAAAAAAGATAGGTCTTTTGATAGTCTAAATAAGCATTTCTCAAGCAGTTTACTTATGCAACAAAGAAGCGATACTAAAATTGGTCTAAATGTGAGTACGGGTCTAGACTCGAATTTGATGATTTCATATTTAAATTTACTTAATGGAGGTCAGAAGAATATTTCAGCTAATAGTTACTATTTTGCAGATAAAGAGTTTGATCACAGAAAGAATTTGAGAGAAATGTCAAAATTTTATGGTTGGTCCATAAATGAGTTTGAAATTAAAAGTAATGATGTAATTGAAAAATTTGAAAGTGTCTTTAAATCTCAAGATGAACCTTATCCAGGAATAGTCACTATTGCAAAAGATATTTTAATAGAAAAAGCATATCCTAAAGATTGTAAAGTTATTCTAGAAGGTCAAGGAGGAGATGAGATGGCCGCGGGCTATAAATATGTCTATCCAATGTTTATATTAGATTTATTAAAAAACTTTAAATTTATAAAGGTTTTTAAAGAAATAAAAGATTTTTCTAATGAGGAGGGTGTCAATTTTGGAAATTTTTTAGAATTTTTTAATAACTCAGTCAAAGGATATTTTTTTGGAGGAATTTCGGCAGATGGGACAAGATCGTATGATGACTCTTTTTTCAAAATTGATTTTAAAAAAAATAAATCGGCTTATAAAGAAATCATTTCAAAAATAAAAAAAAACCAAAGTTATCTTAAAAAAATACTCTATAGAGACATTTTTTTTTGTAAATTAAGTAGAATTTTACGAAGTTGTGATCGTGCTTCTATGGCTCATGGGAAGGAATTAAGAGTACCATTTTTAGATCATAATTTAGTTGATTACTTTTTTTCAACTGAAGATCATTTACTTTTGGGCAATGGTAGGCTTCGAAATCATTATAAAAATTTTGCTTCTTATAAATTTCCAGATAATAAATTTTTAAAAAAAATAAAAATTTATCACTCAGATCCTCAAACAAAGTGGTTAAAAACAAGTCTTTTTGATTGGATGTACGACCAGCTAAGCTCTAAAAATTTAGTTATAGATAATTTAATTGATAAAAATAAATTATTAGTTTATTTGAATAATTTCAAAAATAACGAAAAACTTAATAACTCTAATTTGTTATGGCAATTAATTAATCTGGAATATTTATTCAAAAAAAATAAATTAGAAAGCAACCACTATTTATAATATGAAGCTTAAGACAAAAAGATTACACGATAAATTATATTTAAGAGAAAATAGATATAAGAAGCCAAAAGAAAACTTTAAGTTTTTCATGAGATTATTAAAAAGTCATATTTATAAAAATAAAAGTTATAAATTATTAGACATAGGCTGTGCGAATGGAGAATTACTGTGGAACTTAAATAAGAGTTTCAATAATTTAAGCTTATACGGCTTAGATATTAGAGGAGATTTAATTAAAAAAGCTAAAAAGTATTGTAAAAATGTAAAGTTTTTTAAAAAAAATATAGCCAAAAATAATACTTTTGTAGGAAAATTTGACATAATAATTATTTCGGGAGTTCTTTCATGCACCAATGATCCTTCAGTAGTAATCAAAAATCTTAAAAATAATTTAAATAAAAAAGGTATGATTTTTTTATTTGATAATATGACAGATTTTAAATTTAATAGTTTTTTAAAATACCAAGATTTAGTGAATGAAAATAAAATTTTGCAGTCTGGGTACAATATTTATAGCGTGAATTTAATAGTCAATTTATTTAAAAAAATTGTTAAGGCAAAAAAAACTAAGATAGCACCTTTCTTTATCAAAAAAGAAATTAAACAACATAAAAATGACTTGATGAGAAGCTGGACAATCAAAATAAACAATAAAAGATATTTTACAAATGCAACCGGATTAATTCTTAAACAATTTTGGATAATTGCAAAAACTTAGGTTTAATTTTCTGAATGAAAAAAAATCTGTATTTTAAAACACTCGACAACAAAATAAAAAATAAAAATGTATTAGTCGGCGTAATTGGTGTTGGGTATGTTGGAATTCAACTTTTAATTCAACTGAATAAAAGAAAAATAAATACAATTGGATTTGATAAAGATCTTAAAAAGATTAGAAAATTAAGAAAAAGTATTTCTCCCTTTTCATACATCAGTAATTCACTAATTAAATTTTTAAATAAAAAATGTTCTTATACAAATAATTATAAGTTAGTTGAAGATTGTGATATTTTGATAATTTGCCTACCAACCCCTTTAAAAAAAAACACTAAACCAGATCTTTCTGCTATAGAAAGCACTTTTAAAAAATTTGAAAAACATTTAAAAAAAGGACAGCTAATAATTTTAGAAAGTACTACATATCCAGGAACTACAAGAGAGACATTAGCTAACAAATTAGGCAGGTTTGAATTAGGAAAAAATCTGTTCTTATCTTATTCCCCAGAAAGAGAAGATCCAGGAAGCAAAATTCCATTTCATAAAGTCACAAAAGTAACATCAGGATTTTCAGAAAATTGCTTAAGGCTTAGCAAATCTCTTTATAAACAAATTGTTAATTCAGTGGTCTCAGCTAACTCTCTAGAAGAAGCTGAAATGACTAAACTTTTAGAAAACATTTATAGATCGGTAAATATAGGTTTAGTAAATGAACTAAAAATGATTTGTTTAGCAATGGGAATAGATATAAATAAAATAATTAACTTAGCATCGACTAAACCATTCGGATATCAACCTTTTTTTCCTGGACCTGGGGTGGGCGGCCACTGCATACCCATCGATCCATATTATTTGTACTGGAGAGCAAAAAAATTTGGCAAGAAGGCTAAATTTATTAAACTAGCTGGAGATATTAATATTGAAACAACAAAATGGACCGTAAAAAATATTTCACAAATATTAAAAAAAAATAAAAAAACGAAATTAAAAAAAATATTAGTTTTAGGTCTTTCTTATAAAAAAAATATCGAGGACATAAGAGAGTCAGCTGGAATAAAAATTTTACAATATTTAAAGAAAATGAAATTCATTGTAGATTTTTCAGACCCATTTGTTGATGTTGAAGATAAGTTATTTAGTAGTATCGTCAAGAAATCTAAAAATATTAAATTAAGTGAACAAAATATTAAAAAATATGATGCTGTTGTTTTAATAACAGATCACGATAAATTTAATTATAAGATGATAACAAAGTATTCAAAAATTTTAATAGATACCCGAAACAGAATTTATAGAAAAAAAAATTTTTTTAGATTATAAAATATAAATGAAATATTATTATTAAAAAATTAATGTACAAAATATTTAAATACTTTTTTTTTTTTAAAAACGTTAAATTCAAATTTGCAAAATTATATAAAAAAGAAATAATTCTTTTCGACTCGAGCAATATTGAAGGTTTAAAAGAAATAATTCCCAAAGACAAATATTTTATATTACCAGTACGACCCTCAGAAATTAAAGAAATTTATTTTTCGTTTAAACTAATTTCTTTTTTAATTAAAAATATTTTCAAAAGATCTTTTAAACAAAATTATTTAAATTTTGTAATTCGGTCGATTGATCCAAAAACTGTAGTTACTGCTGTTGAAACTTCAGCTGATTTTTATTTTTCCGCTGGCTATTTCAAAGAAACTAAAATTAAATTTGTTGCAATTCAGCATTCTTGTTTAAGAGGCGCCGGATTTGTTAATGATGAAAACCTAAATAAGATTATTTATATTCCAAATTTTTTATGTTTTAGTGAATTTGAAAGAAAATTATTCAAAAACACCAAAGCCAAAATTAAAAGATACCTTCCAGTTGGTTCTTTGAGAGCATCTTTGTTTATTAAAAGAGCACAAGATGAGAGCTTAAATTTAAATAAAAAAAGTTATGATATATGTCTAATTGGAGAACCTACTTTAAAAACAACAAATGATTTAAAAAATATTTCTGACTACTATGAGATACCTGGAAAAGTTGCTGAATATACACTACGTGTATGTAAAAAAAATAATTTAAAATTAATTTTTTCAGGTAAAAATCAAAACATTAATGATAGTCATCTTGAAGAACAGCAATATTATAAATATTTTCTAAAAGATTACGATTACACTATAATACCTAAAGAAAATTATTACAGTACTTTTGAAAATGCTTTTAAAAGTGAATTGATTATTGGTCACAATTCAACATTTTTGAGAGAAATATCGGCTTTACATAAAAAGGTATTATCTTTAAATTTTTTGGGACATGATGAGTTTAAAGAGCCATTTTCAGGTATAGCTTATTTGGAAAAATTTAGTTTCGAAGATTTTGAAGAAAGAGTTCTTGAACTCATACAATTAAATCAAGATGAATATAGAAAAAAACTTAAAAATAATTTGGATTTTATTACTGTTAAAGCTGAAGAGACTATAGAAAATATAAAAAAAGAGATTTTATAAAAACAACCATAATTATTGAAAAATGCTTGTATTTTAATGGGTTTTCAGCGGAAAAAAGCTGTCTTTTTCACTTTACTGTTCAAACTATGAACGATATAAATTGTTCAATAATTGAACAATATTATGAAAGATAACGAAGATCATTTTGATTTACTAAGAACGATACACAAAAAACCTGAGTCAAGTCAGAGAGAACTTGCTAATGAACTGGGTTTTAGTTTAGGAAAATTAAATTATTGTTTAAAAGCCTTGCAAGAAAAAGGATTAATTAAAATTAAAAACTTCAAAAAAAATCCTAAAAAAAGCAATTATCTTTATTTTCTCACACCCCAAGGAATTAAGGAAAAAACAAATTTAACATTAAATTTTATGAAAAGAAAAATGCGAGAATACGACGAACTGAAAAAGGAAATAGAGTAAATGTGGTCAATAATAAAAGTTGACAGAAAAAAATTAAGTTTTTTTAAGGACGAATTAAAAAAAAAACTAGGTCAAGACTGTGAATTTTACATACCAAAACTACATATAGAAGGTTTTACAAAAAATAAAAAAGTAAGTAAACAGATTTTTTTGTTAGGAGACTATATTTTTTGTTTTCATAAAAATTTTCAAAATAAAAAGATTTTGATTCATTTAAAAAATACTAAAGGTCTAAAGTACTTTTTAGAAGGATTTTGTTCTGCTCAAGACGAAATATTGCACTTTATCAAAAAATGTAAAAGTTTAGAAAACAAAGAGGGTTTTATTAAGCAAAATATATTTAGTATATGTGAAAATAAAAGCTACAAATTTTTATCAGGTCCATTAGCGGGCACTTTGCTTAAAGTTTTAGAATTTAACAAAAATAAGCTGAGTATTTTAGTAGGAAACGTTAAAGCTCAAATAAATAAAAAAGATTATTTAATCGAGCCAGTGTAAACTTAAAAAAATGATAAACTTGTAAAATCGACCTTTTACAAAGTGCGGAGCTTTGCATTCATAAAACTTGAATTTTCATGATATCTGAAATTAAACAAATACTTTCAAAAGATGATAATTTAAAATTAAATTTTATTTTATTTCTAAATTTTCTTACTTTTTTTACAGAATTTATATCTTTAGCATCAATACCAATATTTGTGGCATTAATAATAGATCATCCAACTGTTTTGGATAAATTGGCAAATTATAATTTTTTTTATTTTTCTAATTTAGATCATATTGAAATTATTAAAGTTAGTGGAACAATAATTATTGGTATTTTCTTAATAAAAAATATTCTCTTGTTTGCTTTAATTGATCTTACTAGTAGATTTGTTAAAAAAATCAAATTAGAAATTTCATCAAAATTATTAAAAAGTTATTTGTTCGCGCCATTTAATTATCATTTAAAAAATAATCCAGCTGTCTTAACAAGAAATAGCACGGAGTCTGTTGAAGGACTAAGCGTATATCTTACTCAAACAATTAATATGTATAGAGAGTTTTTAGCTTTATTTGTTATATTTATTCTTCTAGTCATAGTAAACCCGTTAGTAACAGCGAGTGTAACAATTATATTTTTTCTACTTTCTTTTTTTTATGTAAAAATAATTAGACCAACCATCAAACATAAATCAGAGAGAAATGAAGATTTAAAAGTTAAACTGATACAAATGATTAATGAAACTTTTGGGGCAATTAAAGATATTAAAATACTTAAAAAGGAAAAAGATGTTTTAAAATTTTATAACTATAATAGACAAGAGCTTGAGAGAAATATATTTCACTTTGCATATTTAGAAAAGTCACCTAGATTAATTTTAGAAACTCTATCCATTCTTTTTATTACTATCTCAACAATAATCGCATTAAATTTGAATAGTAATATAACAGCATTATTTATGGTTTTATCTTTAATAGTAATTTCTGTGGTTAGATTTATCCCAGCGTTTAACTCAATAATAACCAGCATTACTTATATAAGGCTTTATACACCCAGCGTAAATATTCTTCTTAAAGAATTAAATAATAATAAAATCGAATTATTAAACGATAATAAAAAAAAAATTAATAATTTAAATATAAATAGAAAAAGTGATTTTATCTTTCTTGACAATGTGTCTTTCTCTTATCCTGATGAAAAAAAAGATATTTTAAAAAAAATTAATTTTGAAATCAAAGAGGGAATTAAATTGGGTATTACAGGGGAAACAGGTGCAGGCAAAAGCACCTTATTCCATTTAATGTTAGGACTTTTAAAACCAGATACAGGTAATATTTATTTCAATAGCAAGAGCATTTATCAGGATTTAGATAATTGGAGAAGTAAAATTGGATATATTGCTCAAAATATTTATCTTTTAGATACTACGATTGAAAAAAATATAACATTTGATTTTTTAAATGAGACGGTAGATAAAAAAAGATTAGAATTTTCAATTGAAATGGCTTCTTTAAAAAATAAAATTTTAGAATTACCAGATGGCGTTAATACGAAAGTTGGTAATGATGGTATCAAATTATCCGGTGGAGAAAAACAAAGAGTAGCCTTAGCGAGAGCAATTTACCGCAACCCGAGCATTTTATTCATGGATGAGTCAACAAGTGCTTTAGATAATGAAACTGAAAAAAAAATTATTGATAATATAAAGATGAATTTAAAAGAAAAAACAATGATCATGATAGCACACAGAAGTACAACAATAAAAGATTGTGACCAGATAATAAATTTAAAAAATGGAGTATTAGAAAATTAGATTAATGAGAATTTTAGTTACAGGAGCATGTGGTTTTATTGGCTCTCATTTAGTAGAAAAGCTAGTAAAACAAAATTATAAAGTTAAAGCTTTTACTTTTTATAATGCTAGAGGCTCTAATGGTTGGCTAGATAATGTTGATAAAAATATAATTAATAATTTAGAAATAGTTTCTGGTGATATTAGAGATCAAGAATTCGTATTAAACAATGCAAAAAAAGTTGATATCATTTTTCACCTAGCTGCATTAATTGGAATTCCGTACTCTTATCACGCATCTAAAAGCTATATTGATACTAACATTCTTGGAACTTATAATATTTTGAATGCTGCGAAAATTAATAACATATCGAAAACTATTATTACTTCTACAAGTGAGGTTTACGGAACTGCTCAAACTGTTCCGATTACTGAAAAACACAGATTAAACGCTCAATCTCCTTATGCAGCCAGTAAAGTAGGGGCAGATCAATTAGCTATGTCTTTTTACAAGTCGTTCGGTCTACCAGTGACTATAATAAGACCATTTAATACATTTGGTCCTAGACAATCTGCTAGAGCTATTATTCCTTCTATCATTACTCAAATTAATAATCATAAAAAATTAATTAAAGTGGGTAACTTAAAACCAACTAGAGATTTTACCTATGTTGAAGACACTGCTGATGCTTATTTAACTACAATAAGAAATAATAATATTACTGGAGAAATAATTAATCTTGGTAATAATTTTGAGATTTCAATAAAAAGTATATTAAAGATTTTAAAAAGGGATTTTGGTTATAAATTTGATGTTGTTATTGACAAAAAAAGAGTTAGAGCAAAAAATAGTGAGGTTGATAGATTATTAGCATCTAATTCTAAGGCAAAAAAAATACTTAAATGGAGACCTGAACACGGAGGATTAAAAGGTTTTAAAAAAGGTTTAGAAAAAACAATTAATTGGTTTGATAATCCAAAAAATTTGAAGTTTTATAATTCTGATATTTACTCTATTTAAATAAAATGGAAAATTTTTCCATACCTTTGATAATTAGATCAATAGAAAATTTATTAGGGAAGGGACCCCATTCTCTTCATGAGCCCTCAATGGGAAAAAAAGAAATAAATTATATTTCAGAAACAATTAAAAAAAACTTTGTTTCGACAAAAGGTATTTATGTTCAAAAGTTTGAAAAAAAAATTAAACATTATACAAAGGCAAATTATGTAACTTCTACAATAAACGGAACTCAAGCTATTTTTATAGCTTTAAAAGCTTTAGGAATAAAACAAAATGATGAAGTTTTAGTTCCTGCACTTACTTTCGTGGGAACAGTAAATGCCATAAGTTATCTAGGAGCAGAACCACATTTTATCGACTCTAACATAAACGATTTTGGAATAGATTGTGAAAAATTAAAGAGTTACTTAAAAAAAACAGTAATATTAAAAAAAAACAAAAGTATAAATAAGAAAACTGGCAAAGCAATTAGAGCAATAATACCTGTACATGTATTTGGACATCCTTGTGATATTGAAAATATTACAAGATTGGCTAAAAAATATAAACTAAAAATTGTAGAGGATGCCGCTGAATGTTTAGGGAGTTTTTATAAAAATAAACATTTAGGAACTTTTGGCGATGCTGGATGCTTAAGTTTTAATGGAAATAAAATAATCACAACAGGCGGCGGGGGCGCTGTTTTAAGCAAAAGTAAAAATCTTAATGATAAAATTAGGCATTTGATTTCCACAGCTAAAATTCAGCATAAATGGGAATACATTCATAATGAAGTTGGATATAATTTTAGATTGCCTAGTTTGAACGCAGCTTTAGGCCTAGCCCAAATAAGTAAGATAAATTATTTTTTAAAACAAAAAAGAAAATTATTTTTTAAGTATAATAATATTTTTGGCAAAATTGAGGGCATAGAATTATTTAAAGAAAAAAAATTTTCCCGAAGTAATTATTGGCTTCAGACTTTGATTCTTGATTATAAAAATGTTCATTTAAAAAACAAATTACTTAAATCAGGCTATAATAGAAAAATTTTTATGAGACCAGCCTGGAAGTTAATATCTGATTTAAGTCCTTATAAAAATAAACAAAAGATGAGTCTGGAGGGAGCTAGGGACATTTATAAGAGAGTAATTAATCTACCTAGCAGCCAAAGATTAATGAATAAGATTAAATAATAATGAAAGCAAAAAAAAAAATAATTCTCATCGGGGCAGGCGGTCATTGTAATTCTTGTATAGATGTTATTGAACAAGAAAATAAATATAAAATTGTTGGTTTACTTGATAAAAGTAAACAATCAAATTCAAAATACAAAATTATAGGAACAGATAGAGATCTTAAAAAGATTAAAAAAAATTGTAATAATATTTTAGTTGCGGTTGGACAAATTAAAGATCTTTTTTTAAGAGAAAAAATATTTAGATTAGTTAAAAAAAACAATTTTAATCTTCCAATAATTATTTCTCCTTACGCATACGTATCAAAAGAAGTCAAAATAGGAGAGGGTACAATTATTATGCACGGAGCAATAATAAATAAAAATTCTAAAATAGGAAAAAATTGTATTATTAATACAGGATCAATAGTAGAGCACGATACTAACATTGGTGACAATTGCCACATTTCAACGGGAGCAATAGTTAATGGAGGTGTAATTATCGGTCAAAATTCATTTATTGGAAGTGGAACGGTAATTAAACAAAATCTTAAAATTGGCGAACAATGTTTCATAAACGCAAAAAAATTTTTACAGAAAAATCTAAAAAATAAATCAAAATTTTTATGAAAAATAAGACTATTATTATTGCAGAGGCAGGCGTTAACCATAATGGAAATATTAATTTAGCATTAAAACAAGTAGATATAGCATCAAAAGCTAGAGCTGATTACATTAAATTTCAAACCTATTGCACAGATGAGTTAGTTCAAAAAAAAGTTGGACTAGCGAGATACCAAAAAAAAAACTTAAATTCAAAATCAACTCAATACAAATTATTAAAAAGACTTGAACTTTCTGAAACAGATCATTTGAAGATTATTAAAAGGTGTAAGTTAAGAAAAATAAAATTTTTATCTTCTCCTTTTGATTTTAAGAGTATTAATTTACTTAAGAAATTAAATTTAAATTTATTTAAGATCCCATCTGGTGAAATTACCAATGTTCCTTATTTAAAAAAAATCGGATCTCTAAAGAAAAAAATAATTTTATCAACAGGCATGTCAACTAATGAAGAAATAAAAAAAGCAATAGATATTTTAATTTCTTCAGGTACTAAAAAAAAAAATATCACGATATTACATTGCAGTTCAGAGTATCCTGCTAACAAAGATAGTCTAAATTTATTATCCATTCCTTTTTTAAAAAAAAAATTTAAGATTAATGTCGGGTATTCTGATCACAGTCTGGGACTGCAAGCTTCACTTACCGCTGTTGCTTTGGGCGCTCAAATAATTGAAAAACATTTCACTGTTAATAAAAGATTAAGAGGTCCAGATCAAAAAGCAAGTCTATCTCCAAATGAGTTAATGAGTTTCGTTAAAGGGATAAGAGGTGTCGAGTTAATTTTAGGTAAAAGTATTAAAAAGCCACACTCAACTGAATTAAAAAATTTAAAATTTATTAGAAAATTTATTGTAGCAAATAAAAATATAAAAAAAGGTGAAAAATTGTCGGAAAAAAATATAACCACAAAAAGGGCTGTAGTTGGTATACCAGCATCCAAATGGAATTTGGTTATAGGTAAAAAAGCAAAAAAAAAATTTTTATATGACGAAAACATTAAAATCTAAAAAAATTTGTGTTGTAACTGGATCTAGAGCCGAATATGGCTTACTAAAAAATCTTTTATTTTTGATAAAAAAAGAAAAATTGTTTAAATTACAATTATTAGTTACAGGCACTCATTTATCAAAAAGACACGGACTAACCATTAATAATATAATTGAAGACAAGTTAAATATTAAAAATAAAGTTGATCTTAAACTTAAAAAAGATAACTCCTCATCATTAGCTAATTCAATGTCTTATGGATTATCCAAATTTGTTAAGATTTTTGAAAAAAATAAGCCTAACCTCATAATTTTACTTGGAGATAGGTATGAAATTTTTATCGCATGTATCGCCGCCACTTTGTGCAGACTTCCTATTGCCCACATTCATGGCGGGGAAATTACTAAATCGCTAATTGATGAAGCCTTTAGGCACTCTATTTCAAAAATGTCTCATTTGCATTTTACAGCAACAAATGAATATAAAAAAAGGGTTATTCAAATGGGAGAGAAACCAAAAAATGTATATTGCGTAGGAGGGTTAGGTGTAGATAACATTAATTTTTTAAATCTTTACTCTAAGTCTGAATTAGAAAAGAAATTAAAAATAAAATTTTTAAAAAAAACAATTATAGTTACCTATCATCCAGAAACTTTAAAAAAAAAATCATCATTATTAAATTTGAAAAATTTATTTAATGCTTTAAAAACTTTGAAAGACACTACGATAATATTTACGTTGCCTAATTTTGATATTGAGTCAGTGGTTATTTATAAATTAATTTCAAAGTTTATCTCAAGAAGAAGGAATTGCTACTTATTTAAGTCTCTTGGCCAAAAAAAGTATTTTTCATGTCTAAAATTCTCAGAATTTATGATCGGAAATTCATCAAGCGGTCTTTTAGAGATGCCTACATTTAAAAAATTTTCAATTAATATTGGAGAAAGACAATCAGGTCGGATTAAAGCAAAATCTGTGATTGATTGTAGTCCTAAAACTAAAAACATTATCAAAGCAATAAACTTTTCTTTAAACCCCAAAAATAAAAATAAAATTAAGAATGTTGTTAATCCATATGGCAAAGGAGGAGCATCAAAAAAGATAATAAAAATCTTAAAAAGTAAAAATTTTAACAACTTAATTTTAAAAGAATTTTTTGATATAAAATTTTAATGAGAATATTATTTATAGGTACAGTTTTATTCTCAAAAAATATTTTAGACGAGATAATTAAATCTAAAAATGAAGTTATTGGGGTTATAGGCAGGAAACAACCTAAATTTAACTCAGATTATTTTGATTTAGTCAAATACTCTAAAAGCAAAAGGATAAAGTCAATTTACACTAATGATATTAATTCGCTAAGAATTTTAGAGTGGGTAAAGAAGAGAAAACCAGATATAATTTTTTGCATAGGTTGGAATCAACTGTTAAGAAAAAAGATTCTTAAAACAGCACCTAAAGGAGTCATAGGGTATCACCCTAGTGATTTACCAAGAAATAGAGGCAGACATCCAATTATTTGGAGTATAGCTTTAGGATTAAAAAAAGTTGGTTCTTGTTTTTTTTATATGAAAACTAAAGCTGATGCTGGCAATATCATTTCTAAAAAACTAATTAAAATAAAACAGCATTATGACTCTAATTTAGTTTACAAAGAGCTAATTAAAGTTGGAAAAATACAAATTAGAGAAATATTATCAAAAATTAGAATTAATAAATTAAAGTCTTTTCCTCAAAAAAATTTTGTAAGTAATTATTGGAGAAGAAGATCAGAATTGGATGGCAGAATTGACTGGAGAATGGACGCAGAAAATATCAATAATTTAGTAAAAGCATTAACAAAGCCTTATCCAGGAGCATATTTTTTATTTAAAGAGAAAAAAATAAGAGTTTGGAAATCTAAGGTAATAAATTTAAATAAAAAAAATTTTGAACCAGGAAAAATTACAAGATTTAATAAAAATTTGATTATAAAGTGTGGAAATAAAGCGTTACAACTTAAAGCTTTTACACCTAAAATAAATCTTAAAGGAGCTATGTATTTATGAAATCACTTGTAATTTCTCCACATCCAGATGATGAAGTTTTAGGAGCTGGGGGAACACTTTTTAAAAGAAAAACCATAAAAAAAAATCTTCTGTATTGGATAATAGTAACAAGATTAAAACCAACCATCTCAAAAAAAAAAATTTTAATACGAAATAATGAAATAAAAAAAATCTCTAAAATTTTTGGATTTAAAAAGGTATTTAAGCTCAATTTCAATACAACTGAACTTGATAGTTCTTCTAAGAAAAAACTAATCCAAGATTTTTCTAATATATTTAATCACGTAAAACCTAATGAATTATTTGTTCCTCATTTTTCCGATGTTCATTCTGATCATAAGATTGTTTCTGAAGTCATTTCATCTTGTACTAAAAATTTTAGATTTCCATATATAAAAAAAATTTTAGCTTATGAGGTGTTATCTGAAACGGATTATAATCTGAATAGAAAGCAAATTTTTTTTCCTAATTATTATGAAGATATTACAAAATTTTTAACAAAAAAGATAAATGCTATGAAAATTTATAAATCTGAAATTAAAAAATTTCCCTTTCCTAGAAGCATTAAAACAATAGATGCATTAGCAAAATTAAGAGGGTCACAAATAGGAAAAAATGCTGCTGAAAGTTTTGAGATTTTGAGAGAAATAAACTAAACAAAATAATCTAAATATTTTAGTCAATTAGTAAAAACTGAATTATGAAATCTATAATAACAGGAGGAGCGGGATTTATCGGTAGTCATTTAAGTGAAAAGTTAGTTTCACTTGGCCATAAAGTGATAGTAATTGACAATTTTAATGTTGGAAAAAAGAGTAATTTAAAAAATATTAAAAGCAGAATTAAAATTGTTAAGAAAGATATACGAAACTATGACTCAATAAAAAATTTATTTAAAGATGCAGATAATGTTTTTCATCTAGCTGCCTTAGCGGATATAGTTCCTAGTATAGAAAATCCAGATGATTATTATTCAACCAATGTCCAAGGCACATATAACGTTTTAAAAGCTTCAGTAAAAAATAAGGTTAAAAGATTTATTTATTCAGCTTCATCTTCTTGTTACGGAATTCCAAAAAAATATCCAACGCCGGAAAATGAAAAAATTTCACCAGAATACC
>MDSV01009502.1_pt1 | contig 17455 bp, 19 predicted proteins | sample 810851 | NCBI WGS metagenome assembly MDSV01 (sample SAMN05326640, study PRJNA326480) | marine metagenome | isolation source: seawater | place: Atlantic Ocean: North East | collected 2012 | reverse complement strand
TCCATCTACGTATGATCTATTTAATGCTGATAATTTATATTGACCATCATTCAATAATCTATCTTTTAGCAGTCCTCCAATTAATCCACTCATTCCAGTTATCAAAATATTTTTACTCATTTTCACACCTCTTTGATCCTATATTACATTTACAATCATTTTTTACAAAATATAGTATTTAAAAACATAATGGACTTTTCTATTGACCATCATAAAAATGAATAATATAATAATTACAAATAATCATAAAGGAGATGAAATGGATTTGTTGAGTGTTGTTCCAGTATTAGGAATTGGATTAATGGTAGGTTTACATTATTTAGGAAAACCAAAATTCGAGGGTGTATCGCGAAAAATTGTAAGAACAGAAAATTCTCAAGAATTAAGAAATTCTGTAATTAATGAAAATATATTTTGGGAAGCAACACATATATAGGAGAATTCATGGACATCAAATTTATAGCAAGATTAAAGTCTGACTACAGTGATTGGAAAGAATACTTTGAAACTAATATCAAAGATATTAATTATTTGTGTGATGACCAAAAGACAGTAATCGGACAGATTGGCAATAAAGCTGCATTAATAGCTTTGTATGACGTTGATTCAACTAAAGCTACTGAACAGGTGTTTTCAGATAGTTATGTAGAAAATTCACTTGAATTAGTAGATAAATATGAAATTTATTCAGTAAATATGGGTAGAGTAGCATAGCTGTCTTCCAGGTGAACTGTAAGCCGAGTTCTGTACTTTTTGCAAAGTGACGACCATCTATCTAGATATTACGTTACCGCAATATTCAAGCAGCCAACCCGGGTCAGTCTCGATCCTATAACCCCTATTAGGCCTTGCTCCTGATGGGGTTTGCCTTGCCGCATAATGTCACCATTAGCGCGGTGAGCTCTTACCTCACCTTTTCACCCTTACCGTCTAAACGGCGGTTATTTTCTGTGGCACTTTCCGTCGGGTCACCCCGCCCCGTCGTTAACGGGCATCATTTCGAGTGGAGCTCGGACTTTCCTCTAAAACATTTTAGCGGCCGTCCGTTCACCTGAAAAACAGATCTAATTATAACATTTACAATTTTATTTGAATCGATCTTTTTTTAACTATTATTGACTGAATGTATTCATTCAAGAAAGATTGTTTTCTGGCAAAATCATGTTCGTCCCATTTTTTTAAAAAAGCATTTACATCGTCAGGATCTACGCTATAAAACGCCTGTTCTCTTGCAGAATTCAAGGCATCTAGATACAGAGATAATCTTGCTATTACAGATTTACCTTGTGAAGTTTTTTTTGCGAAATCTATAAATCTTTTTTCCATTTTTTCAACATTATTTAAACGTTGTTTTGCTGCTTCTTCCTGTTTCTTGTTTCCATTTGGTCCAGACATACTTTTTTGTAGGTCTCCAGATTCTGATAGGTCGACTAGTTTTGAAATTAATAAAGATTCAAGTTTGTCAGTCTGCCAAGTATGGTAACCACATTGGTTCAGGTTATTTTTTGACTGGCACTGATAGTATCTATACGTTTGACTCACTTTTTCACCATCAGACCTATTCCAAGATTGCACTCTTTTGGATCCAATCATTGTGTTATTACAATCAGAGCAAACACACAGACCTGACAGTAAATACGGATTATTTGTAGCAAAAGATTGATAGGACCTTCTTGATCGGGTCATGTCTTGGGCTTGCCTAAATATTTCTGGTGTAATAATAGGTTCATGATTCCTAGGTAGCCTCAAACCAAATCTCATATATGTGCCAATATAAGCAGAATTTTTAATGATTTCCCTAACAGAAACTATGTTCCAAGGATTGCCTTTTTTGGTAAATATTTGTGAGTCATTTAAGTTTTGAACTATTTTTCTGAGGCCCATATTTTTATTGACATAAAGATCAAAAATTGTCGAAACTATCTCTGCTTCAGATCGAATAATTTCAAATTCACCTGATTTTGAAATTCCGTACCCAAACGGAGGTTTACCTAAGGCCTTACCTGTTATAGCTCTAGGTTGCATTCCGGTTTTAATGTTTTGGCTTTTTTGAACAGACCCCCCTGATCCTAAAGTATGCTGGAAGGCATTTTGTAAAATATCTGGAAATTCTTCATCCATACATTGAATAGATGATTGATTTTCTTCGATTTTAATAATTGTAGTAACTAAATGTTCTAAGTTTTCAGATATGTGCCTAGAATCAGGGACTAAAATTAAATATCCTGATTGAGAATTCTCAATTAACTTTATAAGATTATCTTTTTCAGGGTATTTTTTGTCGGTATCTATATACAATCCTTGATCCATATGAACATATAAATCACAATAACTCTTATAAAATTCTTCGAATTCTTTAGGATCAGTTATAGGAGTTATGGTTGAATCACAATATCCGATAGTACGCATTAGTTACCTTTCATACATAATATGACTGGACAAGAATCGCATATTACAAAATCATTGTTTTCTTTAATTTTTGCTAATTTAGATTTTGGAACCAAAATCTTACAGGCACCACATCTATCGTTATTAATTTCTGCTACAGCTACAGCAGAGTTTTGTGAGGCTATTTTATTAAACAAATTAATTGAAAGTGGATCATTTTTTTTAATTTCATCATCCAAAAGTAACTTTTCTTCAATAAGTGTCACTTCATACTGTGTTATTAAATCCACATTTACTTTATCTTCGAGTTCTTTATCATTTTTCAATTTCTCAATTTTTTGATGGGCTTGATTTAATGCATTTTCATATTTCTCTATGTCATCAATTATTGATAACACTGAATCTTGATATGATGAAATCTTCGAATCATTTTGTTGAATCTCATCTTCAATTGCAGCAAATTGTTTTTCATTAGAAATACTGCCATCAAACATTTTTTCTTTTAATTTTTTTTGATTTATTTCTAAATCATCTAAAATATTTTCTTGTTGACGTTTTTCAGTATTGAGAGCGTTAAATCTTTCAATTACTGGTTGAATTAATTTCTCAGTTTTAAGGATTTCAGAATTTTCATTAATTTTTTGTTTCAATTCTTCAATTACCGAGTTCAGGTTGTTCACTATTGTGAAATGATGCTGAAGATCAATTAATAAATTCTGATTGGGCATATAAAATCCTTTCTTATATATTAATAACAAAAATAGTAATTAAAATCATGGGAAATTTGGATACATTTGATTACTTGTGTAAACTGATACAAACCATCATTTTAGTGAAGTATATGTCTAATTCAGACTCTTATTATATAAATACGAATGCAAAAACAAAGATTGTATGTACTTTGGGGCCTTCTTCCGATTCTTTAGAAACTCTGGAAGAATTAGTTCTTGCAGGAATGAGTGTAGCTAGACTTAATATGTCTCATGGGGATATTGATACACATACTAAAGTCATTAATAGGGTTAAAGAAGTTTCAGAAAAACTCAAACGTCCCGTAGGTATTATGGTTGATGTTCCCGGAGCAAAATATAGAACGGGAGAATTAATTAGTGACTCCATAACAATCGAATCAAATTCTCAACTAACTTTAACTAGTGAAATTGTTACGGGTGATACATCAAGATTAAGTGTTTTGCCTTCTGGTATACATCTAGATGCTGATCAAGGTAGAACAATTCTGGTAGATGATGGGAAGATAGAATTAAAAGTCATAGATGTACAAAATCTTGATGTGATTTGTACTGTTATCAGAGGTGGGGAAATCACTCCAAGAAGAGGTGTTGTAACACCAGGAAAAGCTTCTTCACAAAAATTCCCAGATCCCAAAGCTGCTGAATGTTTAAAATTTGCTGCAGCAAATGGAGCTGACTTTGTTGCATTATCAAATGTGACAAGACGTGAAGAAATTTGGATAGCTAGATCTATTCTTAGAGAACACGGTATGAACCAACCATTTATAATTTCGAAAATTGAAAAAGCTGAAGCTATAGAAAATTTAGACGAGGTAATTGAAGTTAGCGATGCACTCATGGTTGCTCGAGGTGATATGGGTGTTGAAGTTCCTCTTCATCAAGTACCAATTATACAAAAAGATTTAATTAGACGAAGTAACGCTGCAGGCAAACCAGTTATTACAGCTACTCAAATGTTAGAGTCAATGATCAAGTCATCTTCACCTACCAGGGCAGAAGTTACTGATGTAGCCAACGCTGTATTTGATGGGACTGATGCAATTATGTTGTCCGCTGAAACTTCAGTAGGTGATTACCCAGTTGATTCAGTGAAGTTTATGTCTCTAATATCAATAGAAGCTGAAAATTCGTTACCTTATGAATCAATGATGTCAGACAGATATATAAACCTCAAACCTCAAACAGAAGACTCTATTAGCTTTGCCGCTTGCCAGATAGCGTTCCAGCTAAATTCAGAATTAATTATCGCATTTACAGAATCGGGAAATTCTGCTGGACGTGTTTCAAGATATAGGCCAAAAGCTAAAATTTTAGCTCTGACAAAATGGGATAATGTTAAGAATAAATTAACGTTAAGCTGGGGAGTGTTTCCCGTAGTAACGGATAACTTAACTAGTATTGACGACTTTTTTACTCTCGGAGAGCGTGAATCATTAAAAATTTTAGGCAATGATGCTACTGGGAATGTGATACTTGTTGCCGGAACGCCTATTGGAATTCCGGGATCAACTAACTTCCTGAGAGTACTTCAGTTAAACTAGACATATAGAGTTCAATTGGGAGATATTTGTGTTAGAGCTTTTTAATACTCTTACACGACAAAAAAATCAGATAATTCCTTATCAAAAAGGAATTGTTCGTATGTACACATGTGGACCAACGGTCTACAGAGATGCCCATATAGGTAACCTTAGGTCTTATTTAATGGCTGATTGGATTAAAAGATCCTTAATAGTTTTAGGCAATAAAGTTATTCACATCAAAAATATTACAGATGTTGGACACATGAGACAAGAAGTGCTTGAACGGGGTGAAGATAAAGTAGTTGCTGCAGCTATTGTATCAGGTCAGACACCCCAACAAATAGCAGACTTCTATACTAAAAGATTTCTAAATGATGAAAAAACACTAAACATATTGCCAGCAGACGAGTTTCCTAAAGCTACAGATCACATCATGGAAATGGTAGAAATTGTAGAAGAACTAGAAAGAAAAAAACTTGCATACCAAGTAGAAGGAAATTTGTATTTCAATGTAAATAATTTCGAAAAATATGGGGAATTATCAGGCAATATTCACGTCAATGCTTTACTAGACGCAGTTAATGTTGAAATTGACCCTTTAAAAAAAGATCCTAGAGATTTTACGTTATGGAAAAAAGCTGAAGAAGGAAGAATATTAAAATGGGATAGTCCTTGGGGACAAGGATTTCCCGGTTGGCATATTGAATGTTCTGCTATGTCTATTAAATATCTAGGTGAAAACATTGATATCCATACCGGTGGTGTTGATAATATTTTTCCTCATCATGAAGGTGAAATTGCACAAAGTGAGGGGTTTACTGGTAAAAGTGTAGTGAATAATTGGGTCCACGGCCAACACCTACTTGCTGATGGTGTAAAAATGGCGAAATCTTCAGGTAACGCCTATTTAATATCAGATTTGATTAATAGAGGAATTGACCCTTTAGCATTTAGGTACCTATGCATGACTGCTAGATATAGAACTAGGATCAATTTCACATTTGCTTCACTTAAAGCTGCAGAAAAAGCTTTAAATAAACTGAAAATCAAATTTCATGAATTTCGTAGATCTTCAAGCAATCTTGACACTAATACTGAAGAAATTAAAAAATGGGAATTCAAATTCATTACAGCGTTCTCAGATGATTTAGATATGCCTGAAGTTGTAAATCTCGTATGGAGATTAATTGAATCTGAATTAAATTCTCGTGAAAAATATGAATTGTTATTGTATATCGATAGAGTTTTAGGGTTTGATCTTGAAAATTCTAATGATGTATTTGAAATTCCTGAAGAAATTTTAAATATATGTGATGACAGAAGTACTTTAAGATCTCAAAAACAATTTCAGAAATCTGATGTGATGAGAAATAATTTGGAATCATCTGGTTATGTAGTTCAAGATTTAATGGCTAGCACTATATTACGGAAAAAAAGTTTATGTGAGATTCGCGATGAACGATGGCCTACAATTTCTTCATCATCACAGTTAAAATTCACCCAATTGAATACATACAAATTTGATTTTACGATAGGCGTATTGGTTAATAGTCACCCCGAAGATGCTCAAAGATGCATTTTAAGTGTAAATGAATTTTCAAGTCCTCATAAAGTAGAAATTTTAGCTTTGGACAATGGGTGCGCTGAAACAACTGGAGAACTTCTAGAAAACTTATCTAAAAAAATACCTTCTTTAAAAATACTTCACGCTGATCATTCGCTAGGTGATGGTGCTGCTAAAAACATTCTAATAAAAAAATCTAGCGGTAAACATTTTGTTTTGTTAGACACCAGTGTTGAAATAACCGGAGAATTTCTCTCTAAGATACAACAGATCCTTTCTGATGTATCCATAGGAATAGCAGGATTTGCGGGATTACGTACACCTGATCTAATGCATTTTCATGACGGAGATGGTGAATCAGGTGAAATGGACGCTATGCAAGGTTATTGCTTTGCTTTTAGACGACATGATGTTTCTAATGTGGGACTAATGAGAGAATCGTTCAGGTTTTATAGAAATCTGGATATTGATTATAGTTTTCAGTTTAAAGATAAAGGGTATAAAATTTATGCTGATAATCACCTTCCAATGCTATTACATGAACATAGAGGGTGGACATCTTTAGCAGAAACTGACCGTGATGAGTTAAGTCGTAAAAATTACGGGAGATTTTTAAAAAAATGGCGAAACCGTTCTGATCTCCTTATCTCTGAACGCAAACAATGAGGTAATCAATTGTCATCTTCTATTCCACTATTATGGTCTCAATTAGCAATCACAGCGACGGTGATACTCATTGCAGCTACATTTCTTGCAAAAAATGCCGACATTATTGCTTTTAAAACTGGTTTAGGTAGATCTTTTGTTGGCGTAGTATTACTTGCTACAGCTACTTCTTTCCCCGAGTTGGGTACTGGAGTAAGTTCAGTAATTTTAATAGGTGGTGCGGATGGTGCTGATCTTGCTGCCGGGGATGCATTTGGAAGTAATTTATTTAATTTACTAATTATTGGCATAATTGATTTGATGTGGAGAAAAGGATCCATTTTAGCCAATTTAGGTTCTACAACTAAATTAACTGGGCTTTTATCATGGCTCATTATATTTATTGGAGCTTGTGCAGTTTTCTCACATAGCAACTTGAATTTCGCATCTAATTTTATAGTTAGCCCAGTATCAATTATTTTGATTGGATTTTTTATTTTCGCTTTATATTTAATTTATAGAGAACAGAAAAATTCTGTTATAGAAGATGAAGATGATTACTCAAAAGAAAATCTATCAAAAGCTATATTTATTTATACAATAGCAGCAATCATTGTTGTAATTGCTGCTATTTGGCTAGCTCAAACTGGTGATCATTTAGCTGATGCTATGGGATGGGGTAAAAGTTTCATGGGGACTCAATTTTTAGCATTAAGTACATCTCTTCCTGAATTAGCGGCTTCTATTGCAGCGATTAGAATTAGAGCTCCAGAGTTGGCAGTTACAAATTTATTAGGTAGTAATTTATTTAATATGGGATTCGTTTTATTTATTGATGATCTGGCTTATTCTTCTGGTCCTCTTTGGATTCAGACCTCTCAAGTACATGTAATTACAGCATTAATAGCTTTAATTATGACTTCAACTGTACTGATTTCTATGCGTAAAACTATCCCTGTAAACTTAGGTAAATTTGTATCAATTGAATCGATAATTTTGATTAGTTTGTATATAGTATCGAGTATATTAGTATTTCAAATTGGTGGGCCCCACTAAATAAGGAGTTATTATGTTTTTTGAATTAAGAGAATACCGAATGATGCCAGGCCAAAAACAAAACTGGGTCGATTATATGGAAGATGTCATTATTCCATTCCAAGTATCTAAAGGAATGGTTATTTTAGGCAGCTTTGTTAGTCGTGATGAGGACGATTTATATATTTGGATTAGAAGATTTGAAAACGATGAGCATAAAGAAGCACTTTACTCAGCCGTCTACGAAAGCGATACTTGGAAAAATGAGATAGGACCCAAGATCCCAGAAATGATGGATAGATCTAAAATTGTAGTAAGGCGAATAGAGGCATCACCTAAATCTGTAATTCAATAGAATTCATTTGGAAAAAATACTATATTCCAACGCAAATATATTCGATGGTAATAAAATTCACACTAATTCTTCATTATTAATTAGTGACAGTAAAATTGTTGCGTTTGATAAAGCAAGTAATTTTGAATCGAATAGTTTTGAGCGTAGAATTGATTGTACTGGGATGTTGATCACAGAATCATTTATAGATTCTCATACACATTTATTATCTTTTAGTTCATATATGAGTAGTCCTCAGATAGATTATGGTGAAATAAATTCAAAATCAGATTTAATTCAACAAATAGAAAATATTGTAAATAATTCAAAAGAATATTGGATTCGTATTTTCGGTCTTAACAATACAAATTCATTCAATATCAACAAAAATGATTTAGATGAAATTTCTACAACCTTACCTATAGTAATAGTTCTAGATTCTTTGCACGGCAATTTACTCAATTCTAAAGCGCTAGAGATTATAGGAGTTTCTGAATACTCCAATGAACCTACAGGTGTAACTTTTGACAGAGAAATTAATTCAGGAAACTTATCAGGATATATATTTGAGGGAGACCACTTAATAGAGCGATACATTCCCAAATCATCAATGTCAGACTTAAACGATCAAGTTGGTCAAGTTTCCAAAATTTATCAAGATAATGGCTACTCATTAATTAATGATGCTTCAATAAATAATAATTTTATAAAGTTCGAATTGTTATGTAATCTAGCCTCATCAAATAGTTTAATTCCTGAAATTATTTTTATGCCAGGATTTCCATATTTAAATGAATTTTCTCGTGAAAGATTAAAATATAACTCAACAATTGGTTCTGTTAGGTTAGGTCATTGCAAGATCATGCTAACAACATCGTCGGGGAAAACTGTACCCAATTTTGAAACTTTATCAAAACAAATAAACGAAAGTCATCGTGCTGGATTTCCTGTTGCTATTCATGCAGTTGATAATTTAAGTGTAAAAACAGCCATAAAAGCTATTGGTAAAAACCCATTTGAAAATGATCGGATAGAACACTCATCAGAACTATATGATGAAGATATTCAAAACATTAAAAATAATGATATTCATATTTCTACTCACCCGTCATTTATATATGATCGAGGAGATTCGTATTTAAAAGATAAAAACCAATTAGATTTGAATAGCTTATACAGAATAGGGTCACTTATAAATTCTGGTGTAACTGTTGGATATTCATCAGATGCACCAGTTTCTTCAGTAAATCCATTTAAGGGTATTTATGCGAATTTCACTAGATGTACTAAATCAGGTAATTCATTAAATCCTTCTGAAAAAGTTAGCATTATAGATACTTTAAAAATGCTGACCACATTCAATAAAACTATTACAAATTCAGAAAATCTTAAATCAATACAAATAAATAGTAATCCTAAAATGTTGCTAATCGATATGGATATAAATAACATAGATATACATTTATTAAAAAATGTTAACTCGTCTATAAAATGGATCAATTAAAATTGTGTGTATTATATAAAAATGAATAAGTTTCTACTTTTCGGTTACATTGTTGGTGGAATTTTAACTTTAACCATTGGATATGTTTTTATAATGGCCATTTGTTGTTTGTCATTCACTTAATATTTTTTGGGTACAAATGAACAAAGTTTCTATTTCTACTATTATTGGGATTTTATTTATATTTTTGTTTACTATATACGACGGAAATACAGACCAGCCCGTTCTTGAAAACCCTTTATTTAGTATTAAAAAAAGTTTTTCGGATAATTCATAATCAGTCTTTTCTAGTGATTATGAAATCACATAAACTTACTAATGAATCCCTACTGTCAGATTTAGGCAAACTTTCTATCGACGTTTTTGAAGATTGAATCAAGTCTTTAGCAAAATCATATGCTCTTTCAACAGAACTTGATTGGTTAAGATAATCAATTATTTGACGATGTAATAAAATATCAGAAGTATCTTTAAAAAAATCTTTTATTAAAGATTTAAAGTCAGGATTTTCCATTCCATACAAAGTGGGTAATGTGATTACTCCGTTGATCAAATCACTTCCCACTGGTTTCCCTAATTCTGTTTCATTACTGTTCAAATCAAAAATATCATCAATCACTTGAAATGCTAACCCAAGATTTTTACTGTAATTAGTAATTGATTTCACTTGATCATCAGATGCTCCACTTAATATGGCTCCAGATTCTCCTGCAGTAGTAAAGAGTGAGCCAGTTTTTAAAAAAATTCTATGAAGGTACTCATTTAGATCCGTATTAATATTTTTAATGTTCGCAGTTTCTTGAATTTGACCTTCAGACAAGTCCATAATCGTTTCTGAAAATTTTCTTATTACTTGTATATTTCCAGTGTCACATACATATGTAGCAGATGCGGCAAATATATAATCACCTAATAAAACAGCAGTGTGTTGTCCGTATTTGTTACTAACTGTTATTCGACCTCTACGTGTTTCTGCTTCATCAACAGTATCATCATGAATTAGTGTAGCTATATGAAGCATCTCTACAGCAGCAGCCATAGTTGTAACATTATCCCAATTATGTTCATGGAATCCCGATGTTAATAAAGTTAGAGCAGGACGTGCTAATTTTCCTTGAGAATTAAATGCATGAGTAAGTAATTCATCCAAAAATGGAAGCTCTGCATTTGAAGAAAACTCAAAAAGTTTTTGTTCGACTACAGATAATTGTTCTGAAACAGGAGCAAGAATTTTTAATGGATCCAATTAATTGATTCCTAATTTACTTACTTCTTCATCAACTATACTTTCATCTAGTTTAACGAATAAAGGTTCAGCTGGTTGAAGCTTTTTACCAGGAGACATTTCAGAGGAATCCCATACCCAGCCCATGGTATTTATAGTTTGATCAAATCCAAGAAGGCTATTTAGTTTTTCTGTGCTAAAAGGCATGAATGGATTAAACATTGTCTTAAGGCAATTTATTACATTAATACTGTAATAAAGTGTAGTAGCACATTCTTCGGGATTTTCTTTGAAAGATTTCCAGGGAGCTTGGTTTTCTAGATATTTATTTAAAGATTGAGACAAATTCATACAAATTTCTAAACCTCGTCTAAATTTACAGTTAGAAAGTTCTTCAGATAAATTATTCATAGAAGATTTAGTGAATTCTAACAATTGAATGTCTTCCTCATTCAATCTCGTAGGTTTCTGTACAATTCCATCAAAATACCTGTGAGTCATAGAGAAAACCCTATTAACCAGATTCCCGAATGTAGCCACTAGCTCATCATTATTACGACGTAAATATTCTTCCCAAGAAAAATTTGAATCACTTGTTTCAGGCATAATTGATGTTAATGCAAATCTCAAAGGGTCAGGATCATATTTTTCTAAATAATCTTTTAGATTAACTACCCAATTGCGACTAGTAGAAATCTTTTTAGATTCCATATTGACGTATTCATTAGCAGGAACGTCAAAAGGGAGATTTAAATTCTCATTTCCTAACAATATTGCAGGCCATATAACTGTATGAAATGGAATATTATCCTTCCCCATAAAGTAGTATGACTTTGATGATCCATCCCAAAATTCTTTCCAAATCTCAGGGTCATCTTGACGAGATGCCCATTCAATAGATGCAGATAAATACCCGATTACAGCCTCAAACCATACATATATTCTTTTATCTTCATATCCTTCTATAGGAATAGGTATTCCCCAAGTGATATCACGCGTGATGGCTCTATCAATCAATCCACCTTCCAAAAATCCTATAGTAAAATTCTTAACATTAGATTTCCAATGATTTTTCGTTTTTACCCATTCTAATAATTCTGTTTCAAAATTACTTAATCTCAAAAAAAAGTGTTCAGTTTTTCGGAATTCTGGAGATTCATTACAATCTTTACGACGGTTACAACGAATATCTATTAAGTCTTTAGGATCCAATGTATTGCCGCAATTATCACATTGATCTCCACGTGCTTGATTAAATTCACAAAGTGGACATGTGCCCTCTACATATCTATCAGCCAAAAACTGGTTACAAGACGATGCATTACAAAATGGTTGAGACATTATGTCTTTGTATATTAAATCTTTTTCATAAAGCTTCAAAAAGATTTCTTGAACGATTTTTGTATGGTTTTCTGTGTGAGTACTAGTAAATAAGTCGTAAGAAATACCTAAATTTGACCAGTCATTCAGAAATTCTTTTTGATAATTTTCTGAAACTTCATTAGGAGTGATACCTTGAGCTTCAGCAGTAATCGTTACGGGGGTACCGTGTGCATCACTCCCTGAAACCATGATTACATTATTTTGAATCAATCTATGATATCTAGCAAATATATCAGCAGGTAAATAACAACCTGCTACATGACCCAAATGTAATGAACCGTTAGCATAAGGCCAAGCTGTACATACCAAAATGTTTTCAGTCATTTTGTTAAGATCCTTTCAAATTATCTAGAATTAGTTTATATGCTTCACCACTAGTTATGTGGCTAATTGTAGATATCTCACGAGCAATTTCTTTAGTTTTTAAGCCATCCATATGTAATTTATGTATTATTTTAATTAAATCTTCATGATTAGAAATTTTATCAACCTTTATTGGATTAAGAATAATAGTAAATTCACCTTTTGGAGTTTTTAAATATTTTATACACTCTTCAGCCGTTCCAGTAAAAGTCTCTTCATGAATTTTTGTAATTTCTCTAGCTATAAAAACTAACCTGTTGGGACTAGTATCATTAATGGTTTTCAAAAACCCTAATATTCTCAGTGGAGATTCAAAAAATATTGTATGCGATTCTATCAAGTCAGATTGTTTAATTAAATCTAAGGTGTCTTTTGTGTTTTTATTAGGAAATCCTAGAAACAGGAATCTTTTGATACTAAATGGACAAATAGAGATAGCAGAAGTAACTGCAGATGGACCTGGAATAGAAATTATTGAGTGTCCTTGGGATCTAATAGCATCAACCAATAAATTGCCGGGGTCACTAACTCCAGGAGTTCCTGCATCCGTGGTTAATGCAATATCGTAATTTAATAAGTGATTCAATATTTCTGGAATCCTATCTATAGCATTATGATCATTGAAACTTAAAAGTGGTGTTTGAATTTTTAAATGTGACAATATTTTTTTTGTAACCCTAGTATCTTCGGCAACGATTAAACCCACTTGAGCAAATGTATCTATAGCTCTTTTAGATAAATCCCCTAAATTTCCTATTGGAGTGCTTACGACATATAGGTTGGACATAAAATCTCTTTTTATTAAATCAATGTAATGAAACTAAATTATATGTACAATACCTGAATATCCAAAGGAGAAAAAATGTTTTTAGTTAGAAGAACTGCAGTATTAAACACTATCGGATTACCATCATCTGAAGCTTGGAAGGCTGCTAATTTACTTTCAAAAGTTTGTAATGCATACGAAGATAATAACGATAGAGGAAAAGCTGTTGTGTATATTGGCGGTGCTAGCACGCCCGGCGATGAAATTATTGTTTGTGCTGAATGGTATACAGACTCAATTGAATTCAATGACATTACATCAGTACCTAAAACAGTCATTCAAGACAACACAGAACTTTCACAACTAGTTAAAAAATATAGTATCGAGTTTTTTGAGGTCGCAACAGAAGAGAAGCTAGCAGCTAGATTTGGTTAATTGACATCAATTGACATTAAAACGTCTTCTTCGCTGACATTATCATCTTCGGATACGTGAATTGCAGTAATTGTTCCAGATACCTCTGAAAATATTTCGTTTTCCATTTTCATAGATTCAATAACAATTAACATATCACCTATTTCTACAGTATCTCCAACAGATACAGAAATTTCAATTACGTTCCCTGTCATAGGCGATTCAATTTTTTGTTCAGCCATATTTACTCCTTAAAAAATTACATGTCTATTGAAACCTATTGTCAGATAGCTTTCAAGCAATTTATATAGTTATGATTGTTGTTGTTCCTCACGCCATTTGGCTGCTTCTAATCGAGCTGCATGTCTGTTAGGTGCCTGCATTCCTCTTCTTCTTAAATCTATAGCTGAATCAATTTCATATTGATTATTGTCTGAACTGTTGCCGCTTCTATTTCTGCCAGAACTAAACCATTCTTCAAATGCATCTAATTCTTTATTAAAAGCCATTCTCCATCCAACTGTTCTATCAAATGCAGGAGAGGTTTCCATAACACCTATTTCATTAAATCTGTCCATAAATTGAATATCTAAAACACTTTCTGCTTCCCAAATATACACACGTTTATCATTACTCATGTTGTATGCACCTATCAAATTTAAAGATGGGGGTGGATTTCCTTGCCAGATAGTGGCCCATAATTCTGGATCTAACTTACGATCTGAAGTGAATATTGAAACAAATAACATGACTACTCCATAAAATTAATTTTAGTAATTATATATATTGGTGATTTTACATATAATGGGGTCAAATCACATTAGAGGTAAAAATGGATTATGTAAATTTTGGTTCTACTGGAATTCAAGTTTCGCAACTCAGTTTAGGAACTATGTTATTTGGAAGCACATGTGCAGAAAATGATGCAATCCAACTTACTCATAGGGCTATTAGTGATGGCATTAACGTAATTGATACTGCTAATGGGTATAACAATGGATTATCAGAAGAAATTGTAGGGAAAGCATTAATCGGACATAGAAACGATGTCGTATTAATTACTAAAGTCAATGCAAAGATGGGTAATGGAGTTAATGATGGGGGATTGAGTCGTTTTCATATTTTAAAAGAAGTAGAAAATAGTTTAAAAAGATTAAATACAGATCATATAGATGTGTATTTCATTCACAGAAGAGACCTTAACACTCCATTAGAAGAAACAATATTAGCTATGGATCAATTAGTTCAGTCAGGAAAAGTAAGATACATAGGTATTTCGAATCATAAAGCATGGGAAATATGTAATTCAATAATGTTTTCAGAGTTACACAACTTAGATTCTGTGGCTTGTATTCAAGATTTGTATAACATAGTTGATAGAGATGTAGAGGTGGAATTACTACCTTTTACAGAAAATTTCAATCTTGGATTTATGGCTTATAGTCCTTTAGGACGAGGGATGTTGACAGGCAAATATCTAGTTAATCAAAAACCTCCTAAAGATTCACGTGCAGGTAGAGGAGATGTAAGAATACTTGAATCAGGTATGAGGCAACATAGCATGGAAGTAGCCCAATCATTAAAACCTATAGCAGAAAAATACGGGAAATCCGTTTCTCAATTAGCAGTCAATTGGGTTCTTGGAAATCCTATTGTTTCTACAGCAATAATTGGACCCAGAACTTTTGAGCAATACGAAAACAATTTAGGAGCATTAGGATGGGAAATTGATTCAAAAGATGCAGAATTAATAGATCAATTAGTTCCACCTGGTGAACATACAGGATTTGGTTTTAATGATCCTGCTAATCCTGTATTAGGTCGACCTTAGGAGTAAAAATGGCTGAAATTTATAGTGAACCATATCATTTAAAAATTAATAACCTAATTGCAGAAAACAAAAAAAAAGACTTATGGGAATTTGAAGCATTTGAAGACGGCCGTAATCTTGCGAAAGTTATTGGAGAACCTCCTGAATATCCACTACACTTCACTGTTCAAAACGATTTTAATGAGTGGTGGGTAGTTCTAAGAGGATCTTTAACAATTTCTATCGACTCTGATAAAGAAATTTATGCAAAATCTGGAGACATAATACGTATACCAGCAGGTAATCATGAAATTCAATTTACAACTAATTTAGATCCGAGTGTAAGATTAGTTGTCACTCAAAAAGGGTCCGAGCAAATAATTGATACTGACGAAATTGAATCTTCGAGTCAAAGTAGATATTTTTCTAAATCTACAAATTCAATACATATTTCTTTAGATGATGTTATAAATGAATTTGAAAGTTCTCCTTGGACTAGCACTATTTTAGAAGATGAAAGAAATCGTGCAAATTTGATCTGCCACAATACTGGAATGAGCAACAATCCTCATTGGCATCCAGCATTTCATGAATGGTGGGCCGTTTTAAAAGGATCTTTAACTTGGGAAGTAGGAGACAATAGGCCAGTGATAAATGCAGAAAAAGGTGACTTAATATTTGTACCTAAAGGGTTTTTACATAAAATCACTACTATTAGCGATGAAACATCATTAAGATTAGCTATAACTACCCCAGAGGATTTACATATTTACACAACTGATGACGATTATGCACCACCACCTAAATCATAAATACAGGAGTTTTTAATGCCTTCATTCGACGTAGTTTCAAAAACAGATTTAATGGAAATTGATAATGTGATCAACCAAGTCCAAAGATCAATCAAACAAAGATTTGATTTAGCTGGAAGTAAGTGTGACGTACAAAGAAATGATAATACTCTGACCGTAACTGCTGATGACAATATGAAACTCACTCAACTACACGCTCTAATAAAAGAAAATTGTGTTAAACGGAAAATTGACAGTAAGGCTTTAGATTTTGCTCAACCTCAAACTGCATCTGGTGATAGCTTGAGACAATCATTGACAATTAAACAAGGGATAGATAAAGAGGTTGCAAAAAATATTACTAAGTCGGTAAAGGGTACAAAATTAAAAGTTCAAGTATCCATTCAAGGTGAAGAATTAAGAGTAACAGGTAAAAAACGAGACGATCTACAAGAAGCCATAGAATTTATAAAAAAAATGAATTTAGATCAACCACTTCAATATGTAAATTTTAGAGATTAGGAGGATTTTTTATGACATACTTTATTAATCATGTTCACATTAGATCTAATGAACCTGAGAAATCTGCTGAATGGTATGAAAAATTTTTTCAGGCTAAAACAGTTTCATCTAAAGAAGTCATGCCTGGGACGATAACAATTGGTATGGAAGCAGGAAATGGTTCATGTAGACTTATGATCTCCTCACAACCTGTTGATGGTTCTGATACACCAGCATTGCCAGAAATCAACCAACTAGGATTGGAACATTTTGGATTTCAAACAAACGATATAAATGGTGATATTGAAAAATTTAAAAATGCAGGGGTGAGAATAATCATGCCTGTTACAGATATACCTGGAGGCGCAAAAATTGCATATATTGAAGCTCCAGATAATGTAGTAATAGAACTAGTAAACCCACCTAGTTAGATTTAATTAATTTGTTATTAAGTATA
>MDSV01151630.1_pt1 | contig 17459 bp, 15 predicted proteins | sample 810851 | NCBI WGS metagenome assembly MDSV01 (sample SAMN05326640, study PRJNA326480) | marine metagenome | isolation source: seawater | place: Atlantic Ocean: North East | collected 2012 | reverse complement strand
CTGGGCCTCGGGCTCGGTGCCGCAGCCGCCGTTACCACGGGCGGCGCGTTCGAAGCTCGGTACGCCGCGATCGCCATCCCGTTCATCCTGCTACTGGCCGGGCGAGGTGTCGCCATGCTCGACACCCGCGCCCGGGTCGCCGTCTTGACGGTTCTGGTCTTGCTGGGCACGGCGATCGGCATCGACGAGGCTCGGCGAACCCGATCACAGGGTGAGGAGGTCGCTGGCGCCGTCGATGCCGGGGTCGGCCCCGATGATGTGATCATCTTCTGCCCCGACCAGCTCGGACCGGCCACGACCCACTATCTCAAGAGTGATGTCGAGCGACGGGCGTTCCCCGGCGGAGATGGCTTCACCGTCGACTGGCGGAACTACCTCGAACGGGTGGCCTCGACCGATGCCGTCGCCTTCGCCGTCGACGCCCACGAGGCTGCAGGTACCGGCGCGGTCTGGTTCGTCAGCAGTCCTGGCTATCGCGGCTTCGACTTCCCGTGCGGCACCGTCAACGCCACGCTGCGTGAGCGGCGCAATCCTCAGAATGTCGTCGGGTTGCAGGAACTCTTCGAGGGCATGTTCGCCATCCGGTACGGCACCCGCTGAGGCGTCTACCGTCGAATCGTGTTGCGCGTTGGTATCGACATCACGCCGCTCGTCGGTCCGCCTACGGGAATCCACCAACACACGCGCCATCTCACCGATGCCCTGCTCGCTCGCGACGACATCGCCGTATCCGGCTGGTTGCTGTCGGCCCGAGGTGACAAACCACACTTCCCTGGCCCAATTCGACGGTCCCCGATCCCTGCGGCGCCAGCAGCCCGCCTGTGGGCTCGAGGCAGCTGGCCCGGTCGCCGAACAATCGCTGGCCCGGTTGATGTCGTGCACGGCGTGAACTTCCTCGCCCCGCCCACTGGCACCAGCGTGGTGACCATCCAAGACCTCACACCGCTCGCCCACCCCGACCTCATCGAGCCCGCCGTCGCGGCCAAGGCGCCAGCGATCCGACGAATCATCGACTCCGATGTGTGGATCCACACCTCGTCGCAGGCGGTCGCCAATGAACTCGCCGATCTCGGACGCACCGAGCGAGTCCGAGTGATCCACCACGGCCTCCGCCTACCTACTCCGACCGAACCCGGAACCGGCATCAAGGTCGCCGGCTTCGAGCGGTATGTACTTGTGCTCGGCACCACCGAACGTCGCAAGCGAGTGCCAGCGATCGTCGCTGCGATGACGGCCGTCGACAACGAGATCGGCCTCGTGATCGCCGGCCCGGTGGGCAACGACGAGCCTGCGGTCGATCGGGCGATCGCCGACGCCGGGCTCGGCGATCGGGTTCAGCGGCTCACCACCGTCGACGACGCCACTCGTGACGCACTCGTCCATGACGCCGCGGTGTTGGCGCTCGCCGCCGAGTACGAGGGGTTCGGGTTCACACCGCTTGAGGCAGCTGCCGTCGGCACCGCCGTCGTCGCCACCGCAGTGGGGGCGCTACCCGAACTCATCGGTGACCTTCTTGACCTGGCCAACCCCAGCGATCTCAACCTCGGTCCCTTGCTCGCGGCCGCGTGCGAGGATCCAACCGTGCCCGCAGCCGTAACCGGGCGGTTGCGAGGCCTCACCTGGACGGCCCACGCCGACGCCATGATCGAGCTCTACCAGCTCGCGGCGAACTCATGAACGACTGGTCCCGTCGGGTCACCGTCGCAGTCTTCGTCGGACTCACGCTTTTGTTCTTCTTGCGTCCGCTCAGCGGTCAGTGGTCACTCCTGCCCAACGATCTGCTCGACAACGCCGCCCCGTGGTCGAGCGAGCGCACCCCGGAGCGGGCCGAGAACCCATGGCTTTCCGACACGATCGATGTTCACAGCCACTTCGTTGCGCTCAGCGAGGATGCACGATCGGGTGAGCTGTCGTGGTGGGACCGGAGCCTCACCGGCGGGATACCGTCGCTGAAGGCCGGGTTGTCGCCTCTGCTGTTCCCCTACCTCCTGCTGCCGGCGGCCTATGCGCCCGGGGTCGTCGCCGCCCTCCGAGTGCTCGTCGCCAGCGGGTTCCTCGCCGGGTACCTCCGCCGGGGGCTCGGCACCGACCGTTCTGCCGCGCTCGTAGGTGCCGTCGCCTACGGCTTCACCGGCTACCTCGTCGGGTGGGCTTCGTGGCCTCAGTCAAATGTCGCCGCATTCGCACCCGCCTTGTTGTGGTCGGTGGAGTCGCTGGTGTCGAAGCCACGACCGCGTCGTGCCGTGCCCATCGCTGCGGCGATCGCAGCGCTCTACCTCTCGAACTTCCCGCTCGCTGCCACCTATGTCGTGATCGCCGTCGCGCTCTACGCCGTCGCTCGACTCATCGTGCTGCACGGCGCCCGCCCGCTCCACCACCTCGCGAGATCAGCGCTGCGGCCAACGCTGTGGGGATTGGCCGGTGTTGGGCTCGGCATGGCTGCGATCTCGATCTATCTCTCGGAGTTCACCACCTACCTCGACTTCAACGACACGAGCTACCGAGACGCCAGACCCGCTGACTCCAGCACCGGCACGCGCTTTTTGTTGACGCTCGTGCTGCCGTGGGCATTCGGCTCAGCGCATCAGATGCCAGCGTTCTGGGCCGACGGGACGAACTGGATCGAAGCCCAGGGCTATGTCGGCGCATCGGTGCTCCTCCTGGCCCTTCTTGCCCTTGCGCATCGGCGTGGTCCTGGCCAAGACCGAGCAGCAACAGTGCGCATCCTGTGGGGAATCGCCATCTTCGGCATGTGGATTTCCTACGTAGGTGGCCCGCTCACGGAGGCGCTCCAGTCGTTGCCTCTGCTCGGCGGCAACTCGATTGGACGAAGTCGCGTCGTGACCCATCTCGCCTTCGCCGCGCTCGCCGGTCTCGGCACCCAGGCACTCATCGATCGCGCGAGAGACCACGTCGATCTCCGGCGAGCGGTCCGCAACGGGACGCTCGTCATCGCCGTCGCTGGACTGGCGTTCTCGCCATGGCTCCTTGACTGGGGGCGCGAGGCCCGAGCCCGAGGTGTGCTGCAGACCACGATCGAACAGGCCTGGCTGCCCGTGGCCGCCGGCATCGCCATGTTCGTGGCGATTGCGGTCGCGGCCCGACGCGAGCACAGCGGGCCGGCACTCATTGGCACAGTGTCGCTGATCGTTGCCGTTGAGCTTCTCGGGTTTGGTCACTCGGTGATCACGGTCGTCGACGCCGACGAAGGCCGCTACGAGACCGCATCGCACGACATCGTCCGCACGCTGCTCGAACCGGGCGAACGTCTCGCCGGTGACGGTCGAACCTTCTGGGCCAACACCAATCAGATCACCAGCCATGACGATGTGCGAGGGCACCTCTTCTACCCAACCGGCTGGCGGCAGGTCTTCGAGGAAATCCAACCCGGCGCCTTCGCGAGCCCGGGAACGATCACCAATCCCTGGTTCGGGCCAGATGCCGATGCATCGCATCCTGCACTCGATGCGCTTGCCGTCGGCCTGTGGGCCGATGCACCCGAGGTACCGGTGCGAGGCGAAGTACTCGAAGCTCACCATCCCGAATCCTTTGGCGCCGCCACCGGACAGATGGTCCTTGAGGGCCGCACCGAGATCGAGATCAAGGTACCCGCCGCCGGCCTGCGCGCGGTGTCGATCCATCTCGACAACCCCCCGTCGATGTTCGAGCTGCGGGTGGTGGCCGGCGATGTCGTCGGCACCCGCACCGTGCGCAACGCCACGACTGGTCAGCGCATCGACGTCCCACTCGCCGGCGAGCACCTCCCTCCGGGCCCACAGACAATCGAACTCTCGACGAGCGAGCCCCTCGTGATCGCGACAATCGACGGTGAGCCGGACGTCTGGCTCATCGCTCCGGCAGTCGACGACGGGCTTCGTCTCGCCGCCACCGGTGCCGTCACCCTCTACGAGCGCCCCAACGCTGCTGCCGCCTGGTTCGTGCCCGGCCTGCTGCCCGACGAAGTCGACGTCGATCTGCATGGGCCCGGCGCGACCGACAGCCGGCCGGTCGAACTCCGCTCGATCGCCGGTGGCCGTGTCGACCTCATGGTCGACACCGACGAGCCCGGCACGATCGTCGTTTCCCAGTATTCCTTCCCGGGCTGGTCCGCCACCGTCGACGGCGACTCGCTGCCGATCGACGAGGTGGATGATCTCATCACTGGCATCGCGATCGAGCCAGGGCGCCACAACGTCGTGTTGACCTACCGGCCACAACGTCTCAGCATGCTCACGATTCTGACCGCAGCTGCGCTGCTCGCCCTCGCCGCCCTCTGGTTCACGGACCGGGCTCAGGAGCGCCCAGCGTGATGACAGGCCTGAGCACGCGTCACCGGGATGTGGCGGGCGAGGACGTGCGTTCGCTCGCAGCAAGAACGGTGCTCACTCGCCGCATCGGATGACCTATCGGTGGTACCACCGCGCTGCTGAGGGCGTGGCGTAAGCTTCCGCCGTGTCTGCATCACCTGCCGAACTCGACGTCTCGATCGTGTTGCCGGTCCACAACGAGGCCGGGCATCTCCAGACCGAGATCGATCGCATCGCCGAGGCGATGAACGCCTCGGCCCACTCGTGGGAGTTGATCATCGTCGACGATGGTTCGAGCGACGGCTCCACGGAAATCGCCATCGCCGATCCGCGCACCCGGGTGATCCGCGCCGAACGCAACCGAGGCGCCGGAACCGCCCGCCGGATCGGCACCGAGGCAGCCAAGGGCAGTGTCGTGGTGTGGTCCGATGCCGACATGTCCTACCCGAATCATCAGATCCCACAGTTGGTCGATGCGCTCGGCGACGCCGATCAGGTGGTGGGCGCCCGCACGTCCGAGGAAGGTACCCTCAAGCTCCTCCGAGTTCCGGCCAAATGGCTGATCCGGTGGCTCGCTCAGTACCTCACCCAGACGAAGATCCCCGATCTCAACACCGGGTTCCGGGCGTTTCGGCGCGACGTGGCGCGCCAGTACACCCATCAACTGCCGTCCGGCTTCAGCTGCGTCACCACCATCACGATGGCGTTTCTGATGAACGGTTACCGGGTCGAGTTCGTGCCGATCGACTACGAGACGCGGGCAGGCGAGTCGAAATTCCACTGGAGGAAAGACACCCGGCGCTACGCCCTGCAAGTCATCCGGATGATGCTGTCCTACGACCCGCTCCGGGTGATGCTGCCGATTGCCTCACTGCTCGGGCTGATCTTCGTCGGCAAGCTCGGCTACGACCTCGTCGACAAGGATTTCCGCCCCGCCGCCAACACCGTGCTGCTCGGCTTCGCCGTGCTCCAGACCCTCGCCGTCGGTCTGCTCGCCGACCTCATCGTCCGGATCAACCGGCCGTTGCGGTCGGTGCCGCCCTCAGATCTCCGCGAACTCAGTTGACTCGGCCGAGGATGCTCTCCCACCGGGTGCGCACGGCATCCCAGGAGAACATCGACTCGGTGTAGGCCCGTCCGTTGGCGGCCAGGTGATCCCGGAAGGGGGCGTCGTCGAGCAGTCGGCCGAGGGCGGCGTCGAAGTCGGCTACTCCGGTGTACCAAAGCCCGCCGCGGCTGTTCTCGCAGTGCTCGCGCAACGGCAGGCACCAACCATTGACCAGCGCGGGGGTGCCGACGAGGAACGCCTCGGGCACGACAAAGCTGAAACTTTCGTGCGGTGACGGATTGATCAACACGTCGGCGGCAGCGAGCAGGCCGAACTTGTGCTCCGTCGGGATGCGGCCGAGCACGTCGACCCCGTCGACCACCGGCGGCTTGTCGATCACTGGTCCGGCGATGACGAGGCGCCCGCTGCGGCGCCGCTGGCGGAACACCCGGAAACGCTCCACGAGATCGAGAACGCCCTTCCCCGCATCGACGCGGCCCAGGTACACGCAGAAGGGCTCATCACCAAGCCCGAGCGCACGCCGGGCAGCGTCTGGGTCGACCGGTCCGTCGACTTCGACGGGGTACCCGAGCACCGTCTGCGGGGTCGACGCCGTCGTCGGGAAGCGGTCGAGGACGAGCTGTTGCTCAGCTCGACTGCCATGGAGCAGCGCATCGGCGGCCGAGAAGAGCTCGTCGAAGACCGGGAGCCGAAGGGGCGGTTCCGGGTGGGTTGCGGCTTGGAGCAGTGCGGGCACCTTGGCCAGGTGCAGACCACGGACCGTCGGCTGGTAGAGGTACGGGATCAGCGACACCACACCATCATCGACGGCCGCAATCGCCTCGAGGAGCTCGGGACTGTCGGGCCCTTGCCGGTCGATCCAGTCGTAGGCGTCACCCAGCGAAACCGACGGCGAGGCGAAGAGTCGGCCGCTCAGTGCGTCGAGTTGCGGGTCGCGGGGTCGCCGAACCCGAAACCGAGTTACCTCGACCCCCTCCTCGATCGTCGTGCCGGGCTCATCATGGTCCTCCCACGTGACACTCGACCGCGCGCACGAACTCAGCACCCGAACGTTCCACCCTTCGGCCGCCATGCGAGTGGCGTAGGAGCGAGCACCCTGTTCGGCTCCGCCGACGACATCGGCGCCGTAGCGGGGCGAAACGAACGTGATGGTTTGGCTCACCGGACCAACCCCTCGAACGCCGACCACATCGATGGTTGGGTCTCGGAGAGCGCAAAATCCCCGGCCCGCTGCCGCCCGGCTGTGGCGAGCATCGTCCACAGCTCAGGATCGTCGAGGAGCCGACCGACCGCCTCGGCGACGGTGCCAGGCCGCTTGTCGCCGAGCACGATGCCGGCCTCCGCAATCGTCTCGGGAACAGCTGCCGCCCGGAAGCCGACCACAGGAAGCCCGGCGGCCATTGCCTCCACAACGGGAACACAGAATCCTTCATGCTCACTGAGGCACAGGAAGACCGACGACCGGCGGTACCAGGCAGCGAGCTCTGCATCGTCGACCGGGCCGGTGAACTCGACCACGTCGGCGAGCCCGAGCCGTTCGATCAGCGAGGTGAGCGCTCGGCCGTAGGTGTCGATCGACGGTGACCCGACGAATACCAACCGAGCGTCGGGGTGCGTGTCATGGACCATGGCCATCGAAGCGACGAGATCTTCATGGCGCTTGTTCGGGACGACCCGCCCGACGAACAACACGATCGGCCCACGATCGCTTGCGGGGGCCTCGTCGATCCCGAGCCGCCACATCACCGGCGAGACCCGGACGTCGTCGAAACCGGCCGCTCGCAGCTCACATGCGTTGTAGCCGGAGTCGGCGATCGCCCGGGTCGTTAGCGGTACCAGTTGATCGAGCTGGCTGCGACCCCAGCGCAGGCCAGGAAGCAACCCGGGATCCCACGGTTCGAGAAACTCCGCCGGCGTGATGTTGTGGTAGTTCAGAACGCACGGCACCCGTTGGCGGATGACCGCCTCGGCGACGAACGACCCGATGCCGTGCTGCAAGATGACGAGATCGGCGGGGTCCGTCCAACCGTCGACGAGCGTGACGTCCCCGGCGGTCGTGGTCGGTACCTGCGTCACGATCCGGACAGCTCCGGCGCCGTGGGCGACGAGGAGGTCTCGCAACAGCAGGGTGTGGGCACCGGTGGCGTCGTGTTTGCGCAGCTCGGGAACGAGAAGATCGACCGACGTCACGCCAGCGACTCCAGAATCGAGCCGAGCTCCCGGCGCATGATCTCTTTCGCACGATCAGGGGCAAAGTGCGCCGCTCGTATCCGGCCCTGCTCGGCCATCGAGGCTCGCAGGACGGGGTCGTCGAGCACGGCGTCGATCGCAGCGGCGACCTCGACCGGGCCGGGATCCGTGAGCAGCAGGCCTGCGTCGCCAACCGTCTCGGGCAGCACCGCTGCGGCCCGTGCCACGACGGGAAGCCCCGCTCCCATCGCCTCGATCACCGGCACGCAAAAGCCCTCGTGCTCGCTGAGACAGACGAAGACGTCAGCCGAACCGTAGGACGCGACGAGATCCTCATACGGCACCGAACCGGCGAACTCGACGGCAGCGGGGGCGATCCGGTCGGCAAAGGCGCGCAGTGCGTCCTCATAGCGGGCCGATGATGAGGCACCGACGAGACGCAGTCGAGCGTCGGGACGAGTGCGACGCAGTTCGGCCACAGCGGCGATGAGGTCCTGCTGTCGCTTGTTCGGCGCGAGACGGCCGACGAACAGCAGGGTCGGCGCACCTCCGGGCGACGTGCTGCGATCAGGAGGCTGGGGAGGCTCGAACAGGACCGGCGCGACGCGAACATCTTCGAGGCCGAACTCGATGAGTTCGTCGGCGTTGAAGTGACTGTCGGCAACCGCGGCGACCGCTCGCCGGGCGAGGCGAGCCAGCTGACGACGGCCGGCATCGAGCTCGGCACCGATATGTGGTTCCCACAGATCGAACGCCCCAGCCGGCGTGAGGTTGTGGTAGTCGACCACAAGGGGTTCGGGCCGGCCGAGGAGGTGGTCGGCAACAGGCGAACCGGTGCTCGCCTGGTAGAGCACGACATCGGCGGGCTCCTCGACGAGATGATCACGGAAGTCGCGAGCCCGGCCGGCGAGATCGGGATGGATGCTCTGGGCAAAAAGCGTCGTGTCGTGGCCCATCTCCCGCAGCAAATCATCGACCGCGAGCGTGTGGTGACCGACGGCGTCGCGTGGACTCAGGGTCGCAGTGAAGTGATGGACCCGCATCCGGTCAGCCCAGTCGGCCGACCACGATCGAGCCGATACGAGGGTCACCCTCGACGGGCACGGTCTCAACAGCGAAGCCGGCCCGCACGAGCAGGTGGACCCAGGTGGCCGGGGCAAGGCCTCGCCCGGCCCGGAGGTCGCCTTCGACCGCGTTGCGGTCGGCCGGGTCGCCGGTCACAACAACGATGACGCCACCGTCGGCCAGTGCACCGGCGACGTCAATGAGCAGGCTCGACACCGCCGTGGGACCGAGATCCTCGACAAAGCCTGCCAACACGATGCCCGTCAGAGACCCCGGCTCACTCGACGCAAGATAGTCGGCCGGATCGCCGCTTCGAAGATCAAGTCCGTCCCGCACCCCCGGGAGAATCGCAATCGGGTCACGATCCACGCCATGAACCGCCTGACCTCGGGCGTGGATCGGCGCCACGAGCACCCCGGATCGAGCAGCGCCGACGAACACCGTGCCACCGGTCGGAATGGCCTCAGCGACTGCGTTCGCCACCGTCGGGCCTGCTTCGGCGACCGGATCGATCAGCGAGTCGAGCGAACCGGTGCCGACAGCAGCCTCGACGGCACCGAGGCGTTCGTCCATGCGCCGAACCAACCGGACCAGCACATTGGTGAGGGCGTTGACCTGATCGGTGACGTATCGCAGGTACCAGTAGACCGCCTTGCGAATCGTGCTCTTCACCTGACGCACACCCGGTTTCACACCCAGGGGGGCATCGACATCGATCATCGACAACCGGTCGGCCCGATCGAGCAGAAGTTCGCCCTGTTCGCCCGCTGCGCCCGGCGGGGCCACGTCGATCCAGGCCCGCTCGATCTCGCGCTCGCGACGCTGGATCTCCGGCTCTTGGCGGCGACGACGTTCGGCGTCGGCCTCGATCTCGGCACGGATCCGGGCGATGTAGGCGGCAGCGTCCTCGGACGGGGCGGAGGGCTCAGTCACGGGGCAAACGGTAGCAGGGCCTGTTCGAGCCTAGGGCCGAGCGCACCGGCCAACTGAGGTGACCAACGGCTCTTCTAGTCCAATCAGGGCTAGCGTCATCCCTGTCCATGTCTCGGATCTTGATCCTCTCTGAGCCTCGCGTCGAAGGACGAGGGGCGACGCCCCTTGAGCGTTCCGTAAAACGCCAGACCGACGGTCGCTCGACGTTCGACCCAGCCAACCCCGACATTGTTGCGACTGCACTCATCGACATCGATACTGCCCTGCGGCCTGATGCCATTGCACTCCTGCATGAAGCCCTCGAAATGCACCCAATGGTCGACGCACTCATCGGCGACGCGATCACCGGCGGAACTCGCCAGTTGCGCCCTGCTTGGTCCCCAACCCGCCTGGCTTCGACCGCTCACGAGCTTGACCTCGTAGTGGTGCGCGAGCGCATCGACGATCCTTCTCTTGCTGGCCGCATCGCTGCCCTCACTGCGGTTGACGATTTAGCGGTCGGTCACCTCCCTGCAGCCCTGGTTGAGCGTGACGCACCGCTCCAGGTCGACGCCAAAGCAGAGGCTGCACTCGCACAAGCCTGCATCGCCCGCCGGAGCGCCGATCTGCCTGATTCGGTCACGTTTTTAATCCCCTCCGCCGGCACCTCGGACCCCGATGGCCATCCGATGGTCCTTGGCGCAATCGATGCAGCCCGACGTGCGCGCGTCGATGGTGGACCGGACGACGAGATTGTCGTAGTCGTCGGCGATGAGTTCGTCGGCAACCCCGACTCACTCTCGGCATCCGACGTCCGGATCGTCCACCGAGGATTCACGTGGAACTTCGCCGCCGCAATGAACCTCGGCCTTATTGAGGCATCAAATGGCACCGTCGTGCTGCTCAACGACGACATCAAGGCCCCTGAGCCCGGCTGGCTCACGCCGATGCTCGAGCATCTCGGTGATCCCGACGTAGGGCTCGTCGGTGCATCCCTCTCCTATCCCGACGGCACACTCCAACACCACGGCATGGTCATCGACGATGCCTTTCCGCTCCACGCCTACGTCGGTATGCGACCAGGTGACCTTCCACAGCCGGCACAGGCCGCCCATGAGGTCGCCGCCGTCACCGCTGCATGCGCTGTCGGCCGCCGCTCCCAGCTACTCGAAATCGGCGGATTCTGGGAGGCTTTGCCTGTGAGTTTTAATGATACGGACCTTTGTCTGAAGCTCCAGCGCAGCGGCCGCCGCGTGATCCTTGAACCCAGGGCGCGCCTGATCCACTTCGAGAGCGCCAGCCGTTTGCCGTCGATTGAGCCTTGGGAGTGGGATACGTTCATCGGACGGTGGGGCTGCGTCGACGATCCCTGGTACCACCCCGGCCACCACCGGCCTGACAACCCCGAAGACCGGCGCCGCAATGCCGATCACCTTCCCGCCCTTGACCCGCTCCAAGCTTGGCCGCTGCGGACCTCGACGGTTCGGCCTCGCCCTCATCGCGCCCGCATGCGGCCCGAGGCTCTTCGCTGAGGCCGAAAGCTAGGCTGAGCGGATGAGCGAAACCGCATCAGGCGGCCCCAGCGATCCCCTCGACTCCGACGATCCAGTACTCCTCCGTGGCGAGATCCTCCGCTTACGCGACACCGCTCTGGGCGAACAGGCCCGCAACGAACTGCTCACCGACCGCATCGCCACACTCGAAGGTGAGCTCCACGCCGTCGGCGACGAACTTCACAAACTTGACGCTCACACCCAGTCGCTCCAGCGTGCGCTCCAGCGCACGCTGTCATACCAAGCCCGCCGCGTACTCGGCCGGATTCGCCGCAGTATTAGGACAACCTGATGGACGGTCGAGCACTCCAGGCACCGGCGCCGGATCCGCACTGGATTCGAAACGTCCATCGGTTTATCGCGATCTTCGTGCTGCTCATCACCTGGGCCCTGACCAATCCGATGTTCGCAGCACCCGACGAAGACCTCCACCTCGCCCGGACCCAGTCCACCTGGCTAGGCGACATGAGCCCCCCGTACTCGACCGATGGCGTTCCCGTTGGCGCTGCGAACTGTTTCAAGTTTCAACCCACGATTACCGCCGACTGCATGACGGGGTACTGGGGCTCGGAGACCAATCAACAGCTGCTGCCATCGACCGATGGCTATCCGCCTGTCTTCTATTTCATAGCTGGCGCCCCCACGCGACTCGTCGACGACCTCGACGGCGCGTACATCACCCGGAGCTGGTTGGCGTTCCTCTGCGCGCTGGTGGTGGCAGCAGCCCTCCGGCGGCTGTCCGATCTCCGGCCTGACGGCCTAGCGGTGGTAGCGACGGTGGTCGCCCTTACCCCGATGAGCATCTTCCTGATGTCAACCATCAACCCATCGGGTCTTTCCATCGCGTTCGGAACGCTCGCAGTCGCAACAGGTCTGACGTGGCGGCGCACCTCTCAACCACGTGAGCTCGCAATCCTTGGACTTTCGATCGGAGCGATTGTCTTGTTGCGACGTGATGGTCTCATAATCGGCTCGCTGCTCGGTGGGACGATGGTCGCGCCGCGCCTAACTGCCCTGACGTCGACGATCCGCTGCAGAAACCGCCGCTTAGCGGCGGCGACCGCAATCGCACTGGTTGCTGCGTTGGCGTTCCTCAGCTGGTCGTGGGATTTCATCTCGGGTCAGTTGAGCAGCGACTTTTCGTTGGAGCACGGACGACTCACCGTGTTCTATGCAAACCACTACCTCCACCAGCTGGTCGGGATCTTCGGGTGGCTCGACACGCTCGTGACCGGCACAACCCGCACTATCTGCTTCGTCACGATGAGCGCGCTGGTCGGCATGTCGATCTGGGTCCGCGACCGCCGGTCTCTCGAGGGAGTCTTCCTCCTCACCTCGTGCTGCGCACTGCCGCTCGCTTTTGGCTTCTTCCGGGCACAGTACTTCCAGACTCGCTACGTACTGCCGCTGTTCATCGCCGGATTCGTGCTTTTGGTGGTGCTCCACGTTCCCGATCTCGACCGGCTAAGACAGTGGACTGCGGTCCGACGATTCCTGCTCGTCGGCGTGTTCGTTACTCATTTCACTGCGTTCCTGACCAACATGCATCGGTACTCACACGGCGAAAGTGCGGAGATCAGTATCTTCACTGAGCCCGCGTGGGAACCGCCACATCTCGGCTACTTCGCCAGTCTGGTGGCGGGCCTCGTAGCTACTGCATTGTTCACGACACTGATCAGCTGGCGCGCAAGCGACGATCACCCGTCGTCAGCGACGCCGCAATGAGCAGTACCCAGTTGTAGGAAAACCACAGCACAAAGCTCTCAGTCGCGTTCTGCACAACGAGGAAGAGCGTCAGCGCAAACCACAGCCACGCATCGGTGTCCCGTGAGCGCCAGGCTCGCGAACCCGTGCTGGCCAGGGCGTACCCTACGACCACAAGCCACAGGACAAGCGCGATTACGCCACCACCAAGCAGGATGTCGGGTATTGAGCCGTGGGCACTTCCCTTTTGAAGGAGCGGGTGGTCATGGAGTTCCGGATGTCGCCAAAAGGCGCCCCACCCCTTCCCGGTGAGCGGCGCATCAACCACATGGTCGCTCACAAGGCGCCAGATCACGCGCCGCTGCGCGAATGTCGGCACGTGCCACGACAGCAAGGCCGTGAAAGCGATGAACACTCCCGATGCGATCAACAGGCTTACCCGTACCGACCTTCGCTGCAGGCCAAAGCGGTTGGAGTCAATCGTAACGAGCGACGAGACGACAAGCGCCACGGTGAGCGCCAACACTGCCGTACGGCTACCCGAGCCGACGAGCCCCGCCACGCCAAGCGTGACGAGCAACACACCGCTGCGTCGAACACCCTCAAGCACCAGCGACACCCCAACCAAAACCGCCAAGGCGCAGATAGGGGCGAGACTGTTGCGATTGGTCATAGTCCCCTGCCAATCCCCGCTGTCATTTACCGAGCCGGGGGCGCCTGCGATCACCAACGACACACTGCCCGCAACCAAGATCCCCGTGCCAAGGCCGACACCGCGCCGTAGCTGCGACGACGACAGGTCAGCGATTACCCAGGCGACGAAAGGCAGCAGGCTGTAGACGACGCCGCGCCACCACGTCTCGGCCGGCTCAAGGCTCCACCACGTCGTGGCAGTCGCCCACAATCCGAAACCGGCCGCAGCAGCCGCCGGAATCCTCGGCACTGGTCGTAGGCAACCTCCTCGCAAGCGCCAGTCGACCAGCACGAGACCCACTCCGAGCGCCACTGAACCCAGGATCGCAGGGAGCAACACTGGCCCCTCCCATCGTCCAGGGAGATCGAACACCTGGCGCTCAATGTAGAAAAGTGTTCCGTTGCTGAACACGACGATCCACAGAGCGACGACCGCAACCCGCAGCGAACCGCTGAGCATGGCGTGCACTGTACCGGTGCGACTGGTCGCTAGGATCTCGTCGCGCCGGCGGCGCACTCCTCCCATGTCGACTTTGCCTACCTCAGTGCGTAAAAGCGCAAACCTCGTCTACCACTTCGCCCAGCGCGAGTCGAAGGCCCGCTATAAGCGGAGCCTGCTTGGATGGTTCTGGTCGTTCGCGAACCCGCTCACCACCGTTCTCGTCTACAGCTTCGCGTTCGGCAAGGTTTTCGGTGCCACCGCCCCGACCACCGATAACGGCAATGCAGAGAACTTCGGTCTTTTCTTATTCACCGGCCTGATCGTGTGGTCGCTCTTCATCGGCGTGATTAACGGCTGCATGGGTTGGCTTGACGGTGTGAGCCAGTTACGCAAGAAAATTTACTTTCCGACTGAGACAGCCCTTCTCGGAGGCGCCATGTCGAGCGCAATTCAGACAAGCCTCGAAGCGGCCGTGCTCCTCGCCATCATGATCCTTGCGATCAACATCTCTTGGACTGCAGTCTTTCTGCTCGTCGCGTTGGTGCTCGCCCTGGCCTTCGCCCTTGGCATCGGGTTCGTGGCTGCGATCCTCAACGCCCGCTACCGAGACGTCCAGTACCTGGTAGGCGTATTGCTCAACGCCGGGTTCTTCCTGGTCCCGATCATCTACCCGCTGAGCTTCGTACCCAACACCGCCTACGGGCTTCCAGCAAAGAACCTCGTCGAGTGGACGCCGCCAGCAGTCTTCGTTGATATCGCCCGCGACGGCGCATACTTCCTCCAAGTTCCGTCGCTCACAAAACTGCTCATCGGTTTCGGGTATTCTGCGGCCACCTTCACCGTCGGCTGGTTCTACTTCCGGGCGCGCAGCATGGAAATCAGCGAAGAGCCATGACCATCGGCGAAATCACCGTCTCCGGCGTCTCGAAGCGATTCCGCCTCGAGCGCAACCGGCCTAGCAGCCTGAAGGAGGCCATCCTCCGCCTCGGCCGCAACAAGGATGTCGACAACTTCTGGGTGCTGCGCGACGTCGACTTCCACATCGAGCCCGGCACCTTCTTCGGGCTCATCGGCCACAACGGCAGCGGCAAATCGACCCTCCTGCGTCTGATGGCCAACATTCATCGTCCGACCGCTGGCGAGATCACGACCGAGGGCCGCATGTCGGCACTGCTTGAGCTTGGCTCGGGCTTCCACCCTGACCTCACCGGTCGCGAGAACGTCTTCCTCAACGGCGCCATGCTCGGACTCACTCGCAAGCACATGGCCGAAGCGATGGAGGACATCATCGAGTTCAGCGGCATCGGTGACTTCATCGACGAGCCGGTGAAGATCTACTCGAGCGGCATGTACGTCCGACTCGGCTTCGCGGTGGCGGTCAACGTCGACCCGGAGATCCTGCTCGTCGACGAAGTCATCGCGGTGGGCGACGAGGAGTTCCAGCGCCGCTGCATGGGTCACATGAACATACTGCGCGAGCGGGGCACGACGATCGTGCTCGTCAGCCACAATGCCGACCTGATGCGCAGCCTGTGTGATCGGGTCGGCTGGCTCGACCACGGCCAACTCCTCGAACTCGGGAACGCCGACCATGTGATCGGCGCCTACCTCGAGCACGTGTCGAGCGGCGGGGGCAACACCCTCACCACCCGCGACTGATCACCGCCCGAGGAGAAAGCCGGCACCCCACGCAAGGTGCATGGTGATGAACGCGAGCGCGACCTGAGGTTTCGACGCGCCGCGGACTCTCGCGGCGAAGCCGGTTACGGCCATGACATACACGGCCGGAAGGGCAAGACCGAGCCACGACCCGACGATCAAGAGCACCAGCGAGGCGGCAAGGCCGAGCACGAGCCCCGGTGCCGCGAGCTGGCGAGCCCGAAGCGAGCGCGGGCTGCGGAGTACGACCACCCGTTTCCACCGGCCGTACTGGAAGTACTGGCTCCAAAGGGCCGGAAGTGAAGCCCGCGGCGTGTACTCCACGACCAGTGTCGGATCGAGCCAGATCACGTAACCGGCTTGGCGAAGCCGCCAGTTGAGCTCGTAGTCCTGATTGCGGATGAGGGTCTCGTCGTAGCCTCCCACCTCCTCGAGCGCAGCCCGACGGAACGCACCGAGATAGACGGTGTCGGTCGGCCCCTCATAGCTTCCGCTGCGGAACTGGGCCGGACCGCCACCGAACGATGACCGCAACGCGGTCGCGATCGACGTCGACCAGCCGCCCACGCCGACCGGTCGCTGCATCCCCCCGACGTTGCCGGCACCGGTGCGCCCCGCTGTGTCGAGGACTCGCTGGAGGTACCCCTCGGGCACCTCCGCCTGGGCGTCGATCCGGACGACAAGATCGCCAGCCGACGCAGCGATCGCCCGGTTGAGCCCCGTCGGGGTGAGCCCGGAAGGATTGTCGATCCGACAAACCCTTGGATCCCGCTCCGCCCATGCGTCGACCCGGGCCACAGTGTCATCACGAGACGGCCCAACAGCAACGACGACGTCGAACTCGCGATCGACCTGCTGAGCCAGCACGGCCGAAAGGCAGCTGTCGATCACCTCGGCGGCGTCACGGGCGGGGATCACGACCGAAAGCGACAGAGGCGGCGTGCTGAGGTCGGTGGTCACCGGGCGGATCGACGAGCCATCACGACAATGGTCTCGAGCATGATCATGAGGTCGAGCACCGGCGACCAGTTCACGATGTACTGCAGGTCGTGACCGAGCTTGTAGCCGGGATCGGTCTGATAGTGACCTCGGATCTGAGCAAGCCCGGTGATACCGGGTGGCATGTCATGACGCCGGTTGTAGCCCGGCAACAGTTCCTCGAATCGGTCCACGAACTCGGCCCGCTCGGGGCGAGGTCCCACCAACGACATCTCGCCCCGCAAAACATTCCACAGCTGCGGCAACTCGTCGAGGCGGGCTGCTCGGAACCAACGCATGCCAGCGAGCACCCGGGGGTCGTTCTCGGTCGCAAGCGTTGCACCGGTCACCGCCTCGGCGTCACGGATCATCGTGCGGAACTTGAGAACCTCGAAGACCTCCCCGCGGTGTCCGAACCGCTCCTGGCGATAGATGATGCCCCGACCGGCCCGGGAGACGACGTAGAGGGCAGCGAGCCCGACGACGAGCACGATCACGGGGAGGGCAACGAGCAGGAGTACGAGGTCAAGGAGCCGCTTGAGTCGGAGCCGGTACCGCGGGACGGCGTGCGTGCGGAGCGTGACAAACGGCATCCCGGCGATCTCGCGGCTGCGCTGGAGACCGAGCAGAGTGTCGACCGGCTGCACCCGGCGGTAAACGCCAATCCGGCGCCGTTCGAATTGATCGAGCGGAGACGGGTAAATCTCTTCAAGCCGATCACCACCCAACAACAACACGTCGGTGGCATTCACGGCGTCGACCGCGGCAAGCAGCCTGCGCGTTGTCGGGGCAGCGCCCGCGACGGTGGCTCCGGTTTTTCCAAATTTTGCAAATCTCTCCGTTGGGATTTCTTTTGCAGTAAAACCCAAAAATGTGACGGTTCCGCG